>Ga0255346_1000284_pt1 | contig 89313 bp, 84 predicted proteins | sample wastewater_treat_FD_194410 | JGI IMG/M metagenome (GOLD analysis project Ga0255346, IMG submission 194410) | Wastewater microbial communities from Lulu Island WWTP, Vancouver, Canada - plant22 | ecosystem: Engineered > WWTP > Wastewater > Unclassified | place: Canada: Vancouver, British Columbia...
ACGCAGAAGTCGCGCTCCGCGCGAAAAGGGCTGAATTTGAGAGCGTTTGCCACGCTCCGCGTGGCGAAAAAGAAATGTTTTGGTTTTGGATTTGGAAGTTCGTTTTGGCGAAGCCAAAGCAAAACAAAGTTTTGCAACCAATCTTTTTTTGTTTCGCCTTTGGCGAAACTTGGAAGCGATAATTTTTAATAATATTTTGACTTATGACAAACTTAAATAATACAAAAAATCAAACCAGAAAGTTTTTCATCTACGCCCGCAAAAGTACCGATACCGAAGATCGGCAAGTGCGGAGTATTGGCGACCAGATTTCTGAATTGAAAGAATTGGCAAAAAAGGAAAATTTGGAAATTGTGGACACTATCGTGGAAAAGCAAACCGCTAAGAAACCTGGTCGCCCTCTTTTTGCCGAGATGTTGAAAAAACTTGAAGCGGGCGAAGCTATGGGAATTTTAGCTTGGCACCCTGATAGGTTGGCAAGAAATTCTGTAGATGGAGGGCAAATTATTTATCTTGTGGATACTGGCGTAATTCAAGAGCTAAAATTCCCAACTTTCTGGTTTGATCCTACTCCGCAAGGTAAATTTATGCTTTCAATCGCTTTCGGACAGTCAAAATATTATGTTGATAATCTTTCGGAGAATATCAAAAGGGGACATCGGCAGAAATTGAAAAATGGCTTATGGCCTCAAATGGCTCCGCTGGGATATTTGAATAATAAGGAAACAAAACTAATTTATGTTGATAAAGAAAAATCGCCATTTATCAAAAAGGCGTTTGAGGCATACGCTACTGGAAATTATACTTTGAAAAATCTCCGAAAGATTATCAACGACTTAGGACTTGTCGGCAAGAAAGGTAAAATGCTTTCCGTTTCAAATTATCAATATCTTTTACAAAATCCTTTCTATCATGGACTAATTCGCTATGGTGGAGAATTTTACGAAGGAAAGCATAAACCGATTATTTCAAAGAAACTTTTTGACGAAGTACAAGAAGTAATGAAACGAAAATCTAAACCGCAGAAAGCGGAAACGATGAAATTTTTTCTTTATCGTGGATTTTTCAAATGCGGTGAATGTGGATTTACAATAACGGCAGACAAGAAAATCAAGAAAAGTGGCAAAGAATATATTTACTACTACTGCACAAAGAAAAATCCACATCACAAATGCACGCAAAATGTTTTTACAAGAGAAGAAAAAATTTCATCTCAAATAAAAAAGGAACTTCAAAAAGTTTCTTTGCCTGATGATTGCGCTGATTGGATGATCAAAGAATTGAAAAAAGATAAAATCCAATCAAGCAAATCATCAGACTTTTTTGTGCAAAAGACGAAAAAAGAACTTTCAAAACTTGATGAGAAGTTGGAAAAACTAATGAACGCTTATTTGGAAAGTGTCTTGAATATCAGCGAATATCAAAAAGCAAAAAATATTCTCATCAATCAAAAACAAGTTTTGAAAGACAAATTAAAGTCTTTTGAGCAAAAAAGCAATAATCGGTTCGAACTCGCCGACAAGTTTATAAAAGACAGTAAACAAGCCAAAATTATCGCTTCCAAAGAAAATCCCGAAAGGATTCGGGATTTTCTAAAAAAGATTGGTTCGAACTTCCAAATCCAAAACCAAAACATTTCTTTTTCGCCACGCGGAGCGTGGCAAACGCTCTCAAATTCAGCCCTTTTCGCGCGGAGCGCGACTTCTGCGGAGCTTTGCTCCGCTTCCAATTCTGCCAAAAATGACAAAATCGTAAATTGGCGGAGAGAGCGAGATTCGAACTCGCGGTACCCTTTCGGGCACGACAGTTTTCAAGACTGTTGCCTTCAACCACTCGGCCACCTCTCCATTAAAGTATTAAAATATAATGAATATTATATAAAATTATAGTGTAGATTATTTTATTTTGGCGGAGAGATAGGGATTCGAACCCTAGATCCGCTTACGCGGACGACAGTTTAGTAAACTGCTGCCTTCAACCACTCGGCCACCTCTCCATTGTGCTTTTTAGAACTTTAATAAAGTAAAAGCGGAGAGAGCGAGATTCGAACTCGCGAGGGATTTTACTCCCTGCCACGTTAGCAGTGTGGTGCCTTCAGCCAGCTCGGCCATCTCTCCTTTACTCTTTTTAGAGTACATAAAGACGGAAGTATTTTACAAAATAATAGCTGAATAGTCAAGACTAGTTTAATTTTATTTTATTATTTGGTATAATTTTGATATAATATAAAAGTATGAAAAAAATTAATAAAAATGATCCAATTTTTGAAATGATTATTAAAGCTGAAAAAAATAATCCTATTGGTATTAAGCCAACTGATTTTAGTTTATTAGAAGATTGGCAAGCTGATGATCGTGTAAGTCAATTAGCTGTAGAAGGTCAATTAGCTGTGGATGTGGCTCAAACAGAGACTGAAGTAGTAATTGTTTCTACTATTGCTGGAGCAATACCAGAAAAATTAGAAGTTTATCTTCGTAATGATTTATTAACTATTCGTGGTGTGAGACAATCACCTATGAGTAAATTAATGATTGAAGATTATTTTCATCAAGAATGTTATTGGGGAAAATTTTCTCGTTCAATTGTTTTACCAGTTGATGTTAAGACAGAAATGGCCAAAGCAGAATATAATAATGGTGTGCTTTTGATTACAATTCCCAAACAAAAAATGGAAACCAAAGTCCCTATTTTTATTGTAGAAGAATAATTTGTGGAAGAAAAATTAAATAAAATAACTAAAAAAATTAAATTTCCTTTTTCATGGCGTCAAATAGGAATTTTTTTGTTTATTCTTTTTATTTTAGTAGTTGTTTTATTTAGCACTGTATTAGTTTATGGTAAATTTTATGAAACAAAAGTTTTACCTGGTATAAAAGTTGGACATGTTCCCATAGGTGGTATGGAGAGAGAAGAATTAACAGCTTTTTTAGAAAAGATGAATGATAAATTGATTGAAACTGGACTTACTTTTAGTTACCAAGTGGATGATGTTAAAAAAGATTTAATTATTTATCCAGTATTAGTAAGTGAAGGTGGTTCAATTGATTTAATTAGACAAGATATTGAAAAAGAAACAGACTTTTTACTTGCTTATGGTAAGGAAGGAAATATAATATCTAATTCTTTTCGTGCTTTACAAATTAGATTTAGAAAAATAGATCTACCTTTAAGTCATTTTTATATAGATAGGGATAATTTATTAAGTATTTTACAAGATAATTTAATAAATTTTGAACAAAAACCAGCTAATGCTAATGTGATAATTGAATCTATTGCTCCGTTGGATTACCAAGTGACTAGTTCTACAATTGGGTTTATATTTGATTATAATTCTTCTTTAGACAAAGCTCTTGAACAATGGAAAAGACTTGAGACAGTTAAAGTTGATTTATTATTAAAAAAGTATGAACCAGAAGTTTTGGAGGATGATGTTTTAACAATTATTGATCGTTTAGAAAGTATTTTTAGTAAGGACGACTTAAAATTAACTTTTAAAGATCCACAGATTAATTTTTCTAGAGAATGGATTTTGGATTTACAAAAATTAAAGTTTTGGCTTGAAGTTCAACCTCAAGAAAAAGGATTTGCTTTTGGTTTGAATAAAGAAAAAGTTTTAAAATTCTTACAAGAAGAAGTGGCAAATAAAATAAATGTTCAAGCGCAAAATGCTAAATTTGAAACTGATTCAAATGGTCGAGTAATAGAATTTCAAGGTTCTAGAACTGGAGTAGAAGTAGATTTTGAAAAAACTTATGAAAAAATAAATCAGGCTTTTATTGTTAGAACTTTTCAGGATAATGAAATTATCAAAGAAGTTTCAATTGAAGTGCAAATAACTGAACCAAAAATAAATACTGGTGAGGCGAATAATTTAGGTATTTCAGAGATTTTGGGTGTTGGTATTTCTGATTATTCTCATAGCTCTATCAGTCGTATAAAAAATATTAGAAATGCTGTTAATAAATTAAATGGTTTGCTTATAAAACCAGGAGAAATATTTTCAACAGTTGAATATACCAAACCTTTTACTTTTGAAGGTGGTTATGTTCCAGAATTAGTTATCAAAGGAGATGAAATGAAAGCTGAAATTGGTGGAGGTCTTTGTCAAATTGGAACTACTCTTTTTCGTATGGCAATGAATTCAGGAATGGAAATTGTAGAACGCCGAAATCATTCTTTAATTATTTCTCATTATAATGATCCAGTTAATCATTTGCCGGGCACAGATGCAACAGTTTATGATCCAGCTCCAGATTTTAAATTTAAAAATGATACAAATAATTATATTTTGATTCAAACATACATGGATGTAGCTACAGAACAATTATTTTTTACTTTGTGGGGTACGAGTGATGGTAGACAAGGTTCATATACTCATCCAGTGGTTGATAAATGGATTCCTTATGGGCCAGCAAAAAATATTGAGACTACTAAATTAGCTCCTGGAGAAAAAACTTGTCAAAATGCTTTTAGAGGAGCCAATGCTCATTTTACTTATACTAGAAAATTTGCTGATGGTACAGTAGAAAATAAGATTTTTGAAAGTCATTATCGTTCTTTGCCAATGATTTGTTTGGTTGGTAAAGAAGAAATTGTTATTGAAGAAGAAAATTTAGATGTTTCAATTGAGGAGAATAATTTACCTTTGGTTGAAGATATAAGCATTGATGAAATTGAAGAAAATAGCTAAAATTAGCCAAAATTATTTTTATCCACAACTATACTCTTGACAACAAGGGTATTTTTTGTTATGATAAGCGGTCTGGTTGTTAATAATAATTGGAAAAAGAGAATCATTAATTATTCTCAAAAGTTATTGATTCTCTGTGTCCAAATACAAGCATGGGGGCGTGAAATAGGCTAGAGCAGGTTCCGACTCGCTTATGACCTACAACACGCCTTCTGGATACGGTATTTGAAGATTTATTCTTCATAAAATAAAAAATAAACACACCTCGTATTTTTAGTACGGGGTGTTTTGTTTTTATTATTGTTTTAGTATAGATTTTATATTATTCAATGACTTTATCAATCAATCCATATTGAACTGCTTCTTCTGCTGTCATAAAATGATCACGATCAGAATCTTTTTCTATGGTTTTCATGTCTTTGCCAGTATGTTTTTGTAATATTTGATTTAACTTATCTTTGATTTGTAATATTCTTTCAGCATGAATTTTTATGTCACTAGCTTGTCCTTGCATTCCTCCCATTACTTGATGAATCATGACTTCACTATTAGGAAGACAAAATCTTTTACCTTTGGTACCAGAAGCTAAAAGTACGGAAGCCATACTAGCTGCCATACCTACACAAATTGTAGCAACATCAGGTTTGATATATTGAATAGTATCATAAATTGCTAGACCAGCTGTGACTGAACCACCAGGAGAATTTATATATATTTTAATATCTTTATCTGGATCTTGATTTTCTAAAAATAAAAGTTGAGCAATTATAACATTAGCAATATGATCATTAATTTCTGTACCTAGAAAAATTATTCTATCTTTGAGTAAACGAGAATAAATATCATAAGCTCGTTCACCATAATTAGTTTTTTCAATGACTGTTGGAATGAGGAATTGTGAAGTTAATTCTTTATTTGACATATATTATATTAATTTTAGCTCTTTGAAATTATACAGGAGAGATAACCAAGTATATTTTAACTTATTTTATCTTATTTTGCAATGTTTCCCAAATTTTTTTTATTACTTCTTGAATATCACCTTCCATAGTAAAACCAGCTGCTTTTTTATGTCCACCACCACCAAAGAGTTGAGCTAAAGCGGAAACATCTACATCATCTCTAGTCGTGCGAAAACTACCTTTTACTTTTCCTTCAGTTAATTCTTTTAAGACCAAACAAGCTTTACCTTCTTCAAGATTATTGAGAAAATTAGCAATACCTTCTACTTCATTGTCAGTAAGATTTTTTTCTTGTAAATCTTTTTGAGTAACATAAGTATAGACTATATCAGTTGCTTCATGTTTGTCTAAACGATAAAAAATTTCTCCCCATAATTTTAAAATATTAATACTTTTATTTTTAATAAAAATATTTTTTATTAAATTAAAATTAGCCCCATTTTCAATTAAATGACTGGCAATTGAAAGAGATTGACTATTGGTGCCAGGATTAGTGAAATTTTCAGTATCTGTTATTAGTCCAATTAACAAACAAAAAGATATTTGTTTAGTTATGGGTAAATTATTTTTTTTGAAAAAATTATAAAGAATTTCTGTGGTAGAAGATGCTTGACTAACTACTAAATTGATATGACCAAATTTTTTATTAGTATTATGATGATCAATATTTATAATCATTGGAGAATGAGTTATTTTTTTAACAAACTCTTCTATTCCAGCATATTTAAGATCGCCACAATCCATAATAATAATTAAATCTATACTTTCGTCTGACCAGACTTGAATATCATTTTGTAAATTAATTATATGAGGATATTTTTTCAATTTTTCTGGAGTATTATGAACACAATAAGTTTGGTGTGGTTTATTTATTTTTTGTAAAAAATGTGACATAGCTGAAACTGAACCCACAGCGTCTCCGTCTGGATTTTGATGAGTAACCAGCAAAATATGCTGGGCAGTAATAATTTGATTGTATATTTGTTTAAGGATTTGATTCATAATTTTAGTGAACAATATATATTAGTTTATAATAACACATTTGTCAAGAGAGGATTATATATTGGTCTTTTATTTTTTTATGAAAACTGGTATAATTATCTAAAATTCTTGGTAAAGTTATTTTTAATTTTATCATTTAGTTTATTATGTATTTGAAAAGTTTAGAAATTTATGGTTTCAAATCATTTGCTGAAAAAGTCAAGTTAGATTTTTTGGCACCAAAAAATGGTAAAAATAGTATTACAACTGTGGTAGGTCCTAATGGTTCTGGTAAAAGTAATGTAGTAGATGCAATTCGTTGGGTAATGGGTGAGCAGAGTATGAAAATGTTGCGTGGAAAAAAAGGAGAAGATATTATTTTTGCTGGTTCTGAATCTAAGGGTCAAATGGGAATGGCAAGTGTTACTTTGACTTTAGATAATTCTGATAAAAGAATTCCTATTGATTATGCTGAAGTAATAATTACCCGTAGATATTATCGTTCTGGCGATAGTGATTATTTATTAAATGGCAATCAAGTACGGTTATTAGATTTACAATTACTTTTGGCTAAAGCTCAATTTGGTCAAGGTTCTTATAGTTTAATTGGTCAAGGTATGATTGATCGGATGTTACTTCAATCTTCACAAGAGCGTAAAGATTTTTTTGATGAAGCTTGCGGTATCAAAGAATTTCAAATCAAACGTCATCAAGCAACGCTTAAAATGTATCGAACTAAAGAAAATATAGAACAAGCAGAATTACTCTTGAATGAAGTTTCTCCTCATTTGCGTAGTTTATCCAGACAAGTGAAAAAATTAGAACAACGCCAAGAAATTGAAATAAATTTAAGAGAAGCTCAAGAACAATATTTTTTTACACTTAACACTAAAAATCAGGAACAATTACAATCTTTGTCTATTGAATTGGGGAATATAAATAAAAATTATCAAGAAGTTAATAATCGTTTAGAAAGTGTTCAAATTGAATTAGCAGGTTTGGCTAAAGAAGAATCTAGACAAGATATATTTGATAATTTACAAAAAAAATATCAAGAAATTTTACGAGAAAAAAATATTTTAGAAAAAGACCGAGCAATTTTACAAGGTAAGTTACAAGCAGAATATACCAAAGTTGGTAAACAAAATATTGGTTGGTTAGAAAATAAAATTGAAGAAAAGAAATATGAGAATGAAAAAGTTGCTCATATTTTAACTGAAGCTGAGGAATTGGTAGAAAAAGCTACTAAAGAAATTTTACAAAAAAAGCGAGAAATTGATAATGTTTTGATAGAAAGAGCTGAACTAAAAGGTAAAATTGCTAATGTTGAACAAAAAATGCTTCAAGCTAAGAGTGAACAAAATTATCTTCAATATTCTGGAGTACAAGCAGTACAAGCAATTTTACAAGAACGCCATCGTTTAGGTAATGTTTATGGGACAGTAGCTCAACTTGGTGAAGTAGCAGAAAAATATCGTGAAGCTTTGGATGTGGCGGCTGGAGGTCATTTAACTTCAATAGTGGTAGATACAGATAGGACTGCACAAAGTTGTATAGAATATTTGCGTCGTCAACAATTAGGAGTAGCTACTTTTTTACCATTAAATAAAATTAAACCTCGTTTTCAAAGTCAAGATATTCAAAATTTTTTAGAAAAAGATGGGGTACATGGATTTGCTGTTGACTTGATTAGTTTTGATCAAAAATTTGATAATATTTTTTCTTATGTTTTGGGTAATACTTTGATTGTAGAAAATGTAGATATTGCTCGTGAGATTGGAATTGGTAGAGTGCGTATGGTAACTTTGGAAGGAGATATTTTAGAAATTTCTGGAAGTATGAAAGGTGGTTTTCGTCGTAAGGAAAAACAAAAAGGCATGAGTTTTACTTATGGCGATTCTCCTTATTTAAGAGAAAGTGAAATTAGTAATTTTGAAGAAAAATTATTGATTTGGCAAGAAGATTTATTAAAAATAGAAAAAAAATATAATGACAATCAAGAACAATTATTATCTTTACAATCTCAAGTTCAAGTAGCTACTAGTCGCGCTGATATGTTTGGTACTCAAAAACAAGAATTAGATAAAGAATTGGCTGCTTTAGAGCAGGAACTTTCTCTTTATACGATGAGTCCAGAAGAATATCATGAAAGCATGAAAAATATTTCTTTAGAAAAAGATCAACTTGAAGAGAGAATTTCAATTAAAGACAAAGAATTATTAGAAGTTTCCAGACAAATGGAAGATTTCAATCGAGCAGAAGAAGAAAAGAAAAAAAGAATTTTTGTTTTACAAGAAATGATGCAGGAAGAACAAAAGAAATTAAATGTTATTTTGGATGAACGCAATGAAAAACAAGTAGATATTGCTAAATTAGAAACTAGACAAGAAAATTTAAATAATGAAGTTTATCAAGAATTACATTGTAGTTTACAAACAATTTTAGAAAAAGGTGTTGAAATAGTTTCTCCTGATCAATTGGAAGAATTACAACAAAAAATTCAAAAATTAAAATATCAGCTTAGTTTAATTGGTGGAATAGATGATGAAGTGGTGGAAGAATACAAAGAAACCAAAAAGAAGCATGATTATTTAACTACGCAATTAGATGATTTACAAAAAGCTATGAAAGATTTGGAACAATTAATTAAAGAATTGGATGAAATGATGAAAAAGAAACGAGATAAAGCTTTCAAACAAATTAAAAAGGAATTTGCGCGTTATTTTGAAATTTTATTTGAAGGTGGCAAAGCTGATTTAACTGAAGTTTATGGTGAAGTAAAATTAAATAAAGAAGGAGAAGAAGAAATGGAAGAAGATTTATCAGAAGTTTTGGAAGAATCAAAAGAAATAATTGAATCAAAAAATAAAAAACAAAAAATGTTAATCGGGATTGAAGTAACAGCTTGTCCTCCGGGTAAAAAAATAAAAAATATTCAAGCATTATCAGGTGGAGAAAGAACTTTAACTTCAATTGCTTTGGTTTGTGCAATTCTTCATACCAATCCACCTCCATTTGTAGTTTTGGATGAAGTAGAAGCTGCTTTAGATGAAGCTAATACTTTGCGTTTTACCAAAATATTACATGAATTATCAATGTTGTCTCAATTTATAGTAATTACTCATAACCGTGTAACCATGCATGCTGCAGATGCTCTTTATGGGGTAACTATGGGTAATGATGGTATTAGTCATCTTTTGAGTGTGGATTTAAGTGGAGCAAAAGAATTATCAGAATAATTTAAAATTATTTTTAGCTTATTATAATTTTGTTTTACAAAATGTTTTTTATTTTTTGATTTTATTGATAATTAGTCATTCAAAATAAAGATTTTTTATGTTATAATAATATTACTAATTTTATTTTTATTTTTATGATGAAAAAGAAGATATATTTAAGTTTTATTTTTTTAGGGTTTTTACTATTTTTTACTTTTTTAAGTAGTGATGTTATATATGCAGCTGAACCAGAAGTAGTAGTAAGAGATGTTGGATATTCTGCTCAATATGTTTCGCAGTCTATTAATGATCCAATAGAAATTGAAGCTGGTACTACTAAAACAGTTACTTTTAAATTTAAAAACATAGGGACTAAAACTTGGAAAAATACAGGAGCAAATTATGTTTCAGCTTATACTATGGAACCGAGATATCGTAATTCTATTTTTCAAACTACTGGTTGGATTAGTTCTAAGCAAACAGGAAAAATGTCTGCTACAGTTGCTCCAGGTCAGATTGGAAGTTTAGAAATAAAATTAAAAGCTCCAACTAAGACTGGTGATTATATAGAAAAATTTTATTTAGCTTCAGAAAATTATTCTTGGATAAAAGGTGGTTATTTTTATATAAAAATAAAAGTAGTACCAGCGATTAAACCAGTTGAAGTATCAAATACTAATAATACAGTTATTGAGAATACCAAAGAAGAGAGTTATGAATTAAAAAGAATAATTCTTTCTCCTAAAAATATTACTGCTGTTGGAGGAGAATCAGTTAGAATAATTGTCGGTTTTCAAAATATTGGTAAAACTAATTGGTCAAATTTTAAAATAACTGCTAATAACAGTGAATTTGCTGATAACAATTGGCTTTCAAATAATTTGATTATGCAAGCCAAAGAAGAAATTCCAGTAAATAGTTTTTTAAGAAAGAATATTTATTTTCGCACTCCTGTTAAAAAAGGAGAATATGTTGCTAAATTTATTTTAAATATTGATGACAATAAAATAATTAATGAAATAGAAATTCCTGTAATTGTTACTGCAGATGCTCCTAGTAGTTATCGTCAGCCATTTTTTTCTAATGAACTAACGGGAATTGAAGAAGTGGATAAGGTAAAACAAACTTTGCGTTTAGGTGTAGAACCTAGAATCAGAGTAGGAATTTTAGCTCCAACTAGTAATTTTATTCAATTTCGTTCTTATGAAGATGATTATAATGTTTATGCGGGTACAGAATTGAAAGGAATTTTACCAATTAGGAAGTTAGGGGTAGTTAAATTTGTTGATGGAATATATAGTTTCAAAGGAGGAGAATTGGATTTTACAAGTAATAATTTTATTCGTCTTGAGCCAGTTTCTAATCCTCATGCTGTATATCATTTATCTAATCTTATTACTAGAGCTGTTACTTGGGTAAATCCAGAATCATTATTTAATAAATATAGAGGAGTATTAGAGTATAGACAAGGAGAAATTGATAAAAAAATGTATGTAGTGAATGATCTTTTAATTGAAGATTATGTTAAAGGTATGGCAGAGGTTAATAAAAATGATTTACCAGAATTTGTAAAAGCTAATTTGGTAGCTGCTCGGAATTATGCTTATGCTAGTAAAGGTAAATATTCTTTTTTTGATGTTTTGGGTAATACTTATGATCAACTTTATTTAGGTTATGAAGCAGAATTGGCTTTGCCAAATGTAGTGAAAGCAGCTGAAGCAACTAGAGGTGTATTTGTAACTTATAATAAAGAAATTGTTACTACACCTTATTTTGGTAATAGTAATGGTATGACTAAGAGTTTTTCAAGTGTTTGGGGTGGAGCTAATAAACCATGGCTTGTTCCAGTATTGACTAATTATGATAAAGGTAAAAGACAATTAGGTCATGGAGTGGGCATGAGTCAGCGTGATGCTAGTCTTCGCGCTAAAAATGAAAATTTAAATTTTGTTAGTTTACTTAAATATTATTATACTGATGTTGAAGTAGAACAACTTTATTTGTAGTTTGTATTTTTTGTAATTTTTGTTTTTCTTTGACATTCTTCTCTTGCCTGTCTCACTGTAGCTTTAGCGAAGGCGGAACCTGTCTCGTCAAAATGACGGAAGGGGTTTTTTTATTCCCTTTTACCTGTCTTGCTGTAACTTTAGCAAAAGTAGAATTTAATTCCCCCCTCAAGGGGGGAATTTATTTGTCATTCCCGTGTAAACGGGAATCCAGTAAAATAAAATTAAAAAAACAAATAAAATATTGATAAAAAATAAAACAAATTTAAATGAATAATGGTTTATTAAAAAATTAATTAAGATGTTATAGATTCCCGCCTACGCGGGAATGACAAAGGGATGAGATAGATTCCCGCCTTGCGCCTTCGTTAAAACTTCAGCGACACACAGTCGCGGGAATGACAAAGGGATAAGATAGATTCCCGCTGGAGTTTATCCTCGCGTAGGCAGGGACGGGAATGACAAGAGAAAACAGACGGGGACAGAAATAACAAGAAAAAAGCAGGAATGACAAGGGAAAATAAAATTATTTATCTACAAAATAATAAAAAACTTATTAACCAGTTTCTATTGACAAAAAATAAATAAAAGATAAAATAATAAATATTATCTTATCTAATAGTGGATAAGATATTAAACAAATGGCTAAGGAGGAAAAATGAAAAGAAGCATAGGAAAAATTACTGTATTAGTGTGTTCTGTGGTGGTAGCCTTTTTCGTAACAATAGTATTGCGATTGTTTATTGAAGAAGGCATTATGTTGTTGTTAAGTATATTAACTATACTTACAACTTGGACTGCTGCAATTGTTGCTGTAATTTTCTTCTTTACTAAAGAGGAAAAATTACAACAATTAAATGAAAAGAGGGAAAAGGTTTTTGTAGGAGTAATAAAAGTACTCTGGGCACTAGCTGTTGGATTTTGCTTAACACTAATAGTGATAGGAATTCACATATTTTTATTTCTCAGGGTATTATTATTAGGTCTAATTTGGTTTTTAACAATTGGTCAAATTCTGACCGAACTAAAAAAAATTAGACAAAAATAATTATCTCTCTTTCCAACCCGGCATCGTTTCTATTTTAGATTCGATGCCGGTCCAAACATTTTTTTAGAAAATATTTTTATAAAAAAATGTTAATAAAAAATCATCTTTATATAAAGGTGATTTTTTGTTTTTCTTTTTTGTAATTTACAATTATCATTTCTATTTATTTTTTTATTTCTTTTTTGCTTGTTTCGCTAAAAAGTAGAGGAGACTATTCCCCCCTTGCTTGTCTCGCTGAAGGCGGAAGGGGGGCAGGGGGGTGTTGGTTTATCTCTTCGTAACTTTAGCGGAGGCGGAGAGGTGTTGGTTGATAATAATAAAATATTATAAGTTCGTTGTTTATAGATTCCCGCCTTCGCGGGAATGACAAAGTATGAGATGGATTCCCGCTGGAGTTTATCCTCGCGTAGGCGGGGACGGAAATGACAAGAGAAAACAGACGGGGACAGGAATAACAAGAAAAGAGCAGGAATGACAAAGTGGGTTTTCGCGGGCATGACAAGAGAAGTTGTTCAATTAGTACTTTATAAAATAATTAAAATATTAAATTATTTGATGGTTTTGGTTATATTTTTTTGAATCGCCAAATTCCTCGACCGAGATGTTGATTTGGTCGATGATAAAGAAGATAATTTTCATTATTGAAAGGAATAATTTCAAAGCCAATATTTTTTATTTTATCAATACAATCTATTTTTATCCAATCAGATTTGGTTTTGAATTGTGGTATAGCTATTACAATTATTCCATTAGGTTTTAAAATTTTTTGGAATTGTTCAAAAGCTTGAAGATATAAATTTTTTAATTCTTCACTTTGTTTTGTTAAATAAACATTAGATTCATTACCATGAAGTGGTTTACCTAAGTATGGTTCAGTAATAATAAGATCAAGGGAATTATTATCTAAGGATTGGGAGAGTTTAATAACATTGATTTGATTTAAATGATATTGAATATTTTTTAAATTATAATTTTTGATAATCCAATCTAAATTTTTCTTTGTATCAGTTATAGCTTTTTCGGAAATATCTGAACCATAAAGATTTTGATAACCCATAACAGCTGCTTCGGTCAAGATTGTGCCTGAGCCACAAAATGGATCAAGAAGATTTTTTTTATAATCAATATTTTGTGATAAAGCTAGATTGATCATTATTTTAGCTAATTTTGGAGGAAGCATTCCCGATTTGTCATCAATACCGGGTCGATCGTAATCACGCTGACTCATTTCTTCAAATTGTTGAACAGCTTCGGTCATAAATAAATGTTCTGCAATAATATTGAGATCTCCTTTTTTTTCTATTAAATGATTATGAATAATAGTAGCACTATTTTTTGGTTCAATATAGCGTGCTGAACGACCATTATTTTTTAATTCTTTTTTTATTTCTAATCCCATTTTTTTATCAGGAAAAGAAAATTGAATTTTTCCTTCTGGTTGAACATTAAAAAGATGTTCTTTAATAGATTTTAGAAAATTATTTTTATCACTTTTAATTTCAGAACAGATTTTTATTGTTCCTCCTAATTGTTTTATAAGTTCAGTACTATTTAACTTTTTTTTTGTTTGGATAATTAAATAATTTTGTTGTGTAGTTTTTATGGTGAAATCAATTTTTTTAGATAAAAAAACCGTTTTAATTTCGGCTAGAGAGATTTTTGGTTGATGTCCAAGTTGAAAAGCGTAAAACATAAGATTATTCTTCAATCTTTGAAGTTGTGGCAGTGAGGTTGAAAGGGTCGCGAAGATTATTGATATCGGTAATTAAAGGATTATTTTTTTTATTCCAATTTTCTGAGACAGCTTCATATTTTTTGAAATCAATCACTTCGTTAATTAAATTATTTTTAAAAATTATTACTTCTTCAGCTTGGGTGATAGTTCCAAAAATATTTTTTTTGACAAAATAAAATCCACAAAAAACAATAGAAATAATAAGAATAATAATTATAATACTAACTATTCTTAAAGATAAGAATTGTTCATATTCTTTTGATTGATAAGTATTTTTTTTATTTGTTTTCCACATAAATACGAGCTTCAAAAGTAAGAGTCAAAGGGTTTATTTCTCCACTTTTTTTATTTCTTTTTTCTAAGTTGATATTTTGAATAATTAGATAATAAGGTAATTTATTTAAAGAATCTAAATAAGATATTTGATCAGAGAAATAGCCATTATTTACAAAAGAGATTTTATAATATTGAGCTAAAGCATTTTTGTCTGTAGGTTGATTTTCAATAAAAGTGATATTAATAGTTTGATCAATATTATTTTCTGTAGCCATATTTTCTAGAGCAGTAATTATAGATAATTCATCACCTCTTTTTATATAAGCTTTAGCATATTGATTAGTATTTTTTTCTACTTGGTCAATTTCTTGAAGAGAGCGTCTTAATTTTTTACTTAGATCATATTTTTCTTCTACTTCTTGTTGAATTTCAGTAATTTCTGAACCTAAAGAGATGATTGTTTTGATAGTAGGATAAAGCACAATAATACAAATAGCAAAAATAATAATTACTAGAATAATTAAAGATAAAAATAATTTTTTTATAAGTGGTATTTTCATAATTTGATTGGAATAACAAAAGAAAAATTGATATTCTCTCTTTCAGTAAGTTGGGCTGGAGGTATGGTAAAATCTTGAATCCAAGTTATTTCTTCTAAAGTGTTTTGCAAATTTAAAAGTGATTGTCGATCAGGAGCGATGCCATTAATATTTAATTCATTTTTTTGATTGAAATTAATTTTGTGAATTTCAATATTTTGAGGGATTATTTCTGTTATTTCTATTAATAAAGTTGTCCAGTCAATATATTCTTTTTGTATTTTTTCTACTTTTAGCAAAATATTATTAATGTTTCTGATTATGTTATTAGTATCATTATAACGACTGTTGATAGAAATCATGTGTTCAGTTAATTTTATATAATAATCTTCCAAAACCCATCTACCGCCAAGAAGAACAATTCCTAAGCTACTAAGACAAATCAAAAATATTCCTGCGATATTTTTTAAAAATTGAAAATTTATCATCTTTTTTAGACGCTTTTTTTTATCTGGTGGTAATAAGCTAAGTCGATGAGGAATCATAGTTTATTTAGATAGTATCATGAGTAAAAAAAGGATTATCTGCTGCTCTTAGAGCTAGACCAATTGCAGTGGAATAACTAAGAGATTCTGATTGAGACATTTTTATTGGTTTTTTACTATTTAAATTTTTCCAAGAACGACCGGGTCGACATTCTATGCCTAATTTTTTACTAAGAATTTCTGGTAATTTGTTAAGATTGGATCCACCTCCACACATAGTAATATGAGTAACGCGATTGTTATCAGGAAAATAAGAATAATAAAAATTTATAACATTTTTTATACTAGTTACCAAATCATCGGTCATTTTTGACATAATATGCCAAGCTCTATTAGAACGCCTTTTATAACCCAATCCTTGAGAAATTTTTATTTTTTCAGCTTCTTCATGAGAGATGTGTAATTCTTGAGATAGGGCAGTAGTAATAATTTCTCCAGAAAAAGGTATGCTAGTACTAAATTGAATAATATCTTGATCAAAAACAATGAGACTAGAACGAGTAGCTCCAAGATCAAGAATTATTCTTGCTTCATTGGTATATTCTTTGTTAGCAGTAATCATAGAACGAGCAATCGCTAAAGCTTCTATTTCTAAAGCAATTACTCCTAAACCAACACTTTCTAATAAATAAGTATAAATATCAGCAATTTTTTTAGGGATGGCACCAATTAAAATACGAGTTTTTTTGCTATTATCTAGATTGGGCATGATTTGCCATTCTATATAATAATCTTCTTCATTATCATAAGGAATATGTTTTTTAGCCATATCCCTAATATCTTCAGGAAGAAGATTGTCAGGTGAAAGATCAGTTTTGATCAATTTAATAAAACTTTTTGATTCTGGTAAAGAAGCCACTACCCAAGGACTTTTGATTATTTTTTTATTTATTTTTTTGTTGAGTAAATAAATAATTCTTTTTCTTACTTCTTCAGGTTTTTCAATTTCTCCATTGACAATTAGACCAGGCGGAAGATTGATACTTCTAGTATCAACTACTTTATAATTTGCTCTTCTCAATCCAAAAGAACGATTTTCTAGCTGGACTAGTTTTATAGATAAATCTCCAATATCTAAACCAAAAGCATTTGAAAAAGGGTTACTAAACATAATAAAATAAACTGTAAGATTAATTTATTGTATTATAGCAGAAAAATTTGTTTTTGTGGAGAGCAATTAATAATAATTTAAAATTTCAGTTTATAATTTAATAATATTTATCAATTGATTGTAGTATTGTTATTTTATTTCAATTTGATCTCCTTGAAATTTAGGTTTTTTATGAAAAATTAAATCTAACATCATTTTGTCTCGCGCTAGCAGTTCACGCATTTTAGTTTTGAATCCAAAACGCAAAGAAATATCTTTAGCATTAAAACCTACAGCATCTATTCCTTTATGTTTAGCAATAAAAATAGCTCTTTCATTGTGGAATTTTTGGGAGATTATAGTAATATTAGTTTGACCAAATATTTTTTTAGATCTTACAACTGAATCTAAAGTTCTAAAACCTGCATAATCAAGATATATTTTTGTTTCAGGAATACCAGCTGCGATAAGATCATTTTTTATTACAGTAGGCTCATCATATGATACTTTACTATTGTCTCCACTTACCAAAATAAAGGAAATTTTTCCAGATTTATATAAAGAAATTGCTGCTTCAATTCTATATTTATAATAAGTATTAAGTGTTCCTGATGAAAGATATTTTGTAGTACCAAGTAATAATCCAACTTTATTGTAAGGAATTTCTTGAATAGTATTGAATATTTTATTTTGAGTGGTTATTTTTATAATTAAATTTGGAAGTAGAATTATAAAAATAATAATGATGAGAATACCAAGTATAATTTTATTCTTTTTTTTGAATAGTTTCATAGATTGATTATTTGGTAGTTTGTTATAATAAAGAATTATTTATAGTTTTTTTGTTTTAAATCAATTGTAGGTTGTTAGTTATTATATTTATTTTTTTCTTTTAATTACATTGTAAATTATTTATTAAAATAATTCAATTTTATTTTTTAGGGTAATGAAAAAGTAAATGTTTTTTGGAAGATTAATCTTTTTGAAATAATATTTTGTTAGCTTGACATACAAAATTAATTATGTTATAAAATTATTTATTAAAATTGTTCTTTTAAAAAAGCTGTTTTTTGAGCAGTTTTTTAGTTATCAATTTAGTAGCTAAAATACTGCTCATAAGAGCAAGAAAACAAGGATGGTTTTTGTTTAAAAACAATGGAATTTAAAAGGAGGATTTCATCATGTCAGAATTGGAATTAAAAATTAACAATCCATGGATTAATTATCTTTTGTTAAAAGCAGAAAAGAGGAAAGGAGAGGATGATGCAAAAGAAATTGCTTTAGCTAAAAAAGCGATTCTTTATGTGGTTGCTAAGCATGGGCTATTTTATAAAGGGAAAATTATTAAGAAAATTGTTTCTGATTATCCGGATGTTTTACAGATAATCAGTGAACAAGAAATATTTGAGGCTTTTCTAATCTATTATAAAGAGGAGTTTCAGAATGAACGAAAAACTTTGTCTACGGAAGAATTTACTTGGATCAATGAATTTATTTCAGATCCAGTAATTCGTATTAAGATAGAAAGGATATTTTATAGAAATATTCTTTTAAATCGGTTAGCAGACAAATGGAGAGAAGATCATGTTTGGATTATTTCTAAACAAGAAAAGATTGAAATAGTCTTTGAGATTTTAAAACTAAGCACTTGTTTAAGTGCAGAAAGAAAATGGGAATTAGCAAAAGAATTTGGACTTCTCAATAATGATTTTGGCGACGAACTTGCTTATCAATATTTTTCTGAGTTAATTTGGCAGAGAAGGTATTTTGGTGCTAAGGAATTTTTAGCTGCCAATAAATTAAGGCTTAATTCAGAAAAAGTGCAGGAAATAGTCTATGAGATTTTGGTTGAAAAAATGGAAGATGAGGAATTTTTTGATGCAGAAGAAATCGCAAAATGTTTTTTATCAGAACAAAAAGATCTAGAAGAAAAAATTAAGCAGATTGTAATTGAGAAGCGAATAATTTTGTGTAAATAACACCGTTTCATTGTTTAAAATTTTTAAAGGAGGTGGTAACTTTAAGGCTCTTGCGATATAAAATCGTTAGAGCCTTTTTCTTTTTTAAAAAAATTTAAAAGAATTTGAGAAAAAGGGAAAATAAAAATACTCTAGAATTTTAGAGTATTTTTTGTTATTTAAAGTTTTATTAATTATTAATTTGAGTTATTCTTTAAAAGAATTTATTTTATTATAGTGATAAAGAATAAAAAGAAGTAAAAAGCCAATATTTTTGGTTTTTATTTTTGTATACAATTTATATTACCTTCGTAAGTAAGTTTATCGTCAATTTGATAAAGACTAGATTGTCCAGCGAGCATTTTTTGTATATGTTCAGTAATATTTTTTCCTTCACTTGTTTGACAATATGTTTTGATTTCTAAATCAGAATCTTGTCTAAACATAGCATTTGTTTGTTCAATCTCTATTTCAATTTCTTCTCTAGTTTTACCTTCTTGTGCCATAAGATTTTCTATGCCACTTTCTGTAACTTCTAATTGAAATACTCCTGTTGATTCATTAAAATGACATAATTGGTCGGTTGAACCAGTTATTTCATAATTTATATTAAGTGTGGTAAAGATACCTGGTGTTTCCGGATTTTCAATTGGTTTGATAAACAAGAATTTTGTTTTTTCGCAAGTAGCAGCTCTTTTAGCAAAACAATTTAAATCATTTTTACAATCAACAGTAGTTTTATTTGTTTCAATAGGTGTTGGTGGATTAGTTGATTTTTGCTCAATTTGTTCTGTGGTTGTCTCTGTTGTTTTTGTAATTGGTTGAGTTACTTCTTTTTGTTCTGTGGTTGTCTCTGTTGTTTTTGTAATTGGTTGAGTTACTTCTTTTTGTTCTGTGGTTGTCTCTGTTGTTTTTGTAATTGGTTGAGTTACTTCTTTTTGAATTGATTTTTGAGTTGGAGTTCTTGTTATTGTTATGTTGCCACAACCAACACCAATGATTATGGTGGTAGTAATTATAGCAACGAGGAGATATATTTTTTTCATATTTAATAATTAAGTTTAATTTAGTTAATTATTTTTTTATTTTTTTAATTTAATTGTTATTTTATTTCTTTAATACTTTTTTTAATTTTTTTATAAATAATTTATTTTCTTCAGGTAAACCTATAGTAATTCTAACCCAATCAGGAAGTTGATATTCATCCATAGCTCTTATTATCACTCCTTCTTTTAATAACGCTTTAAAACAATCTTTGCCTTTTAGAGGAGTAGCTTTAATAAGAATAAAATTGGCAACAGAAGGAATGTAGTCTATTTTTAATTTTTTAAATTCTTTATAAAGAAAATCTTTTTCTTGATTTATAAGTTTTTGACCTTTTGTTACTTGATCTTTGTCTTTTATACTTGCAATAGCTGCAACTTGAGCAAGTAAATTAACATTGAAAGTTGGTCTCATTCTTTCTATATAACTAACTATTTCTTTACTTGCAAAACCATAGCCTACTCTTAATCCTGCAAGAGCATATATTTTTGAAAAAGTTCTTAAAACAATTAAATTAGGATTTTCTTTTAAATAATTCAATCCATTAGGATAGTCTTTAATTAAAGCAGCATATTCAAAGTATGCTTCATCAATTATTACTATTGGTTTAACACCATACTTATTTTTTGGTATTTTTTTAAAAAATTTTTCTAATTCAACTTTTGTATTATAAGTACCTGTTGGATTATTAGGATTTGTTATAAAAATAGCTTTGGTATTTTTGTTACAAGCTTTTGCTATAGCTTCTAGATCATAAATAAATCCATCTTTCATTTCAACGATCACACTTTTTGAACCCATAAGTTGTGTTACCATATTATATCTTATAAAAGAATATTTGGACATTATTATTTCGTCTTCTGGATTAAAAAATAATTTTGCTACAAGTTCTATTATCTCATCTCCACCAGCAGCAGTAAATATATTTTCTGTTGGTAGATTATATTTTTTTGACAAAGCTTTTTTAAGTTCGTATGAGTTTGAGTCTGGATAATAAAATACTTTTTCAGCATTTTTTTTAATAGCTTCTAAGGCTTTTTTTGAAGGTCCTAAGGGATTTTCATTTGAAGCTAATTTAATAATATTTTTTAAGCCCATTTCTCTTTTTAAAGTTTCTATTGGTTTTCCCGCAATATATGGTTGAAAATTTTTACAACTTTGTCTAATAATTTTTGTTATGTCCATATTATTTTGTAAATTATTTTAAGTTAGTTGTTTTTTAAAATTCTCTAACTCAAACAGACCTTAGCATGTCTATAAACTGCTTTTTTTCTTTGTTAAAATTATAAAAGTTTTATTTATTATATCAAGGAAATGTTTAGGTTTGCAAGTTGATTTATAAGAAATAAAGATCTGGATATTTAAATATATAAAAGTTTTGTTTGATTGTATCAAATTGAAAACTAAATAAATAATTTGGTAGGAATTTTGAGTTTTTTAATACTTGATTTTTTAAAAAAGAAATTGTAAAATAATTTAAATGAATGGTTTTTAAATTTAGATTTTATAATTTTAATAATTTATAAATTATGAGTGGTCATTCTAAATGGCATAATATACAAGCCAAAAAAGGAAAAGCAGATAAAGCTCGATCTAATATTTTTACTAAAATGTCAAGAATGATTTCTGTTGTTGCTCAACAAGGAGGGGGAGATCCAATGATGAATTTTTCTTTGCGATTGGCAATAGATAAAGCCAAAGCAGTTAATATGCCCAAAGATAATATTGATCGAGCAATTAAGCGTGGAACTGGTGAGGATAGCGAAGGAACGGTTTATCAAGAATTGTTGTATGAAGGTTTTGGACCAAATGGAGTAGCTTTTTTGGTTGAAGTTTTGACTGATAATAATAATCGTACAGTGGCTGAAGTAAAAAATGCTTTTACTAAAAATGGTGGAACAATGGGTGGACAAGGAAGTGTTAAATGGCAATTTGAACAAAAAGGTGTAATTCGTTTTACAACTGATAAAAAAACTTTGATTAAAGATTGGGAAAAGGCTCAGCTTGAATTGTTGGATGCTGGAGTATTGGATATAAAAGAAGATGAAAACGGAGTAGAACTTTTTAGTGCTAGAGAGGATTTTCAAAAAATGTCTGAAGTTGTAGATAAGTTAGGAATAGAACCAGATGAATCTGGTTTGGAATGGATTGCCAAAGAGACTGTTTCTCTTGATGAAGAAACTTCAGCTAAAGTAGAAAATCTTTATAATATTTTGGATGAATTGGATGATGTGCGCGCGGTATATACAAATGAAGAGTAAATATTTTGGTGAAATGAGATTTTTAAAAGTAAATTAGATTTTCATTTTGTGTAGATTTTTGTTTTTGTAATTTTGTTTTATTGGATTCCCGCCTTGCGCCTTCGCTATAGCTTCAGCGACACACAGCCACGGGAATGACAGGTAAATTCTCCCCTTGAGGGGAGATTAAGAGGGGTGTTGGCAATTTATTATGAGATAATATCTTTCCGCCTTTAACGAGACGAGTCAACACCCCCCAACCCCCCTCAAGGGGGGAATAGTCTTTTTCACCTTCAGCGAGACAGGTTCCGCCTTCGCTAAAGTTACGGCGAGACAGGTTCCGCCTTCGCTAAAGCTACGGCGAGACTGACCAACACCCCCCTTCACCCCCCTCTAGGGGGGAATAGCAAAAAGACAGGCAAGGGGGGAATAAAAAAACTTCCTTTGTCATTCCCGTTCTTTTCTTGTCATTCCCGTCCCCACCTACGTGAGGATAAACTCTGGCGGGAATCTATTCAAGGCAAAATCTATAAACAATAAACTTTTAATACCGACCAATACCCCCCAACCCCCCTCTAGGGGGGAATAAAAAATCTTCTCCGCCTTTAGCGAGATAGGCAAGGGGGAATAATCTCTTCCGCCTTTGGCGAGATGAACCAACACCCTCTGTTCCGCCTCCGCTAAAGTTACGGTGAGACAGGTAAGGGGGAATAGTAAAAAACAAACAAAAAAATTAAGAAATAAAGTGAATGATAAATAAAATATGGTAAAGAGAAATAAAAAAGAAATTATTCTTGGTATTGATCCTGGTTTTGGGAAAACAGGCTTTGGAGTGATAGAAAATTCTAGTGGAGAATGGAAATTGGTAGCTTGTGGTTGTATTGAAACAGAAATCAATGATCCTTTTGTTGAACGATTAGTGGAATTACATTTAGAATTATTAAAAGTTATAAAAAAATATAAACCAACGAGAGTTAGTGTAGAGGATTTATTTTTTGCTCGCAATGTAACCACTGCAATAAAAGTTGGACAAGCGAGAGGAGTGATACTTTTGACAGTCGCGCAGTTAAAAATACCAGTAGAAGAATATACTCCTTTACAAGTAAAACAAGCTATTACTGGTTATGGTCGAGCTGAGAAAGGTCAAATTCAGCGCATGATTCAAATGCAATTTAGACTTAAGAAAAAAATTACTCCTGATGATGCAGCCGATGCTGTAGCTGTTGCTCTTACTTGTGCCGCTAGTTTGAATCTCAAAAGAAGATTAAAAAATAATGTTGTGAAATAAACAAACAAAATTTAAGAAAAAATTAAAAAGCGCTTCTAAATTTAGAAGTGTTTTTGTTTTAATAAATAATATTTTAGTGTGTAGATTTAATAAATTAAATTGATAAAAATGAACTTATTTAAATCAATTAGTTTGGTTCGTATTTTATAAATAATTGTGAATTGAAAAAAAAGAAAATATAAGTTATAATGTGTAATATAAAATTTTTATTATGAAAAAAATTAAAAAACAAGTTTGTTGTCCAACTGTTTTGATAATTTTAGATGGTTTTGCTATTCCTAAGAATAAAAAAATTAGCGCTATTAATTCAGAGACAGCGCCAAATATTTATAATTATTTGAAAAAATATCCTAATTCTCGTCTAAAAACCTATGGAGAATTTGTAGGTCTTTTTCCTGATCAACAAGGTAATTCTGAAGCTGGACATTTAAATATTGGCGCTGGTAGAATTATTAAACAAGATTTATCTATTATTTCTGAAGCCATTGAAAATGGAACTTTTTTCAAAAATACAGCTTTTAAAGAAGCTTTATTTCACGCTAAGAAATATAAAAAAGCTGTACATGTTATGGGACTTTTAACTAATGGTAATAGCGCTCATTCTTATCCAGATCATCTTTATGCTTTACTAGAATATTTTCGTCAAGAAGGACAAAAAGAAGTTTATTTACATCTTTTTACTGATGGGAGAGATTCTTCTCCACAAGGAGCTGTGGATTTTTTACAAGAGCTTCGTAAATATATGAATAATGGAGAAAAAATTGCTACAATTATGGGAAGATTTTATGCTATGGATCGAAATAAACTTTGGAATAGAACAAAACAAGCTTATGAAGCTATGGTTTTGGGCAAAGGTTGTACTGCTAATTCAGCTGAAGAAGCTTTGACACAATCTTATAATCGTGGTGAGACTGATGAATATATTTGTCCAACAGTAATTTTAGAAAAAGGCAAACCAGTGGCAACAATTAAAGATAATGATGTTATTTATTTTTTTAATGCTCGAAGTGATCGAGCTCGTCAAATAACCAAAGTATTTGTTCAACCAGATTTTGAAAAAATTAATCCAGGTGCTTTTGTGCGCAAGAAACTTCCTCAAAATATTCGTTTTGTAGCTATGAGTGATTTTGGTCCAGATTTGCCCGGCATTTTAACAGCTTTTCCATCTTATGTGATCACTAATACTTTACCTATGGTTTTGAAAAATAAAAAACAAGTGTATATTGCAGAGTCAGAAAAATATGCTCATGTAACTTATTTTATAAATGGTGGTTATGCTGATCCAGTTAATGGAGAAATTAGAATAAAAATAGATTCACCTTTGGTAAAAACTTATGATGAAAAACCAGAAATGTCTGCTTATTTAGTAACGGAAGAAATTTTAAATTGTTTGAAAGAAAATAAATTAGATTTTTATTGTGTTAATTTTGCTAATACTGATATGGTGGGTCATACTGGAAATTTAGAAGCTGCCAAAAAAGCGGTTTATGCAGTAGATGAATGTGTTAAAAAAATAGTTGATGAAGTTTTAGCTCGTGATGGTCAAGTAATTATTACTGCTGATCATGGCAATGCTGATATTATGATTAATGAAAAAACTGGAGAAGTAATGACAGAACATACTTTGAATTTAGTACCATTTATTTTGATTAGTAAAAAATTAAAAAATATAAAATTAAAAAATGGTATTTTAGCAGATGTAACTCCTACTTTATTAAAAATGTTAAATATTGAAAAACCGACTGAGATGACAGGAAGAGCATTATATTAATTTTATGAGTAAAAAAATAACTGTATTAACAATTCTTGATGGTTGGGGAGTGACTCCAGATAATGATGGTAATGCGATCACTAAAGCCAATTTGCCAAACTTTCAAAAATTTCTAAGTGAATATCCTGTCATGACTCTTTTTGCTTCTGGTAATGAGGTTGGTTTAATGTCAGGAGAAATGGGAAATTCTGAAGTCGGTCATTTAAATATTGGCGCTGGTAGAGTTTATTTTCAAAGTTTACCTAGAATTAATAAAGAAATTTTTGAGGGAAGTTTTTTTACTAACAAAGCTTTATTAAAAGCTATGGATAAAGTAAAAGAAAATGGTAAAAATCTTCATTTGATTGGTTTGATTGGGCCCGGACGCGTGCATTCTAGTCAAGAACACCTCCATGCTTTATTAGATATGGCTCGTAAACAAAAAGTAAAAAATGTTTTTATTCATGTAATTTTGGATGGTCGTGATGCTATTTATAATTCTGGTATTGATGCTATGGAAGAATTACAAAAAAAGATAAAAGAAGTTAAATGCGGTAAAATAGCAAGTATTTCAGGAAGATTTTATGCTATGGATCGAGATAATCAATGGGAAAGAACAGCTTTGGCTTATCGTGCGATTGTTGAAGGTAAAGCTGAACAATATTATAAAGATCCTCTTAAAGCTATTGAAGAATCTTATGCTAAAGAAATTTTTGATGAAGAATTTGTTCCTATAGTTATTGGTAAAGAGAATCATCCAGTAGTAACAGTTGAAGATGATGATGCAATAATCTTTTTTAATTTTCGAGCTGATCGCGCTCGTCAATTAACTAAAGCTATTATTTTGCCAGGTTTTTCTAAATTTGAAAGAACTTATAAAAAAGGATTAGAATTTGTAACTATGACTGAATATGAAAAAGATCTGCCAGTTGCAGTAGCTTATCCTCCTCAGGTAGTACACAATTCTTTGGCTGAGGTAATTAGTAAAGCAGGATTGAAACAAATTCATATTGCTGAAACACAAAAATTTGCTCATGTTACTTTCTTTTTGAATGGCACAATCGAAGAACCTTTTCCTGGTGAAGATAGAAAAATTATTCCTTCTAAAAAAATTGCTAATTATAAAGATGCTCCAGAGATGAGTGCGCGAGAAATTACTAAAGAAGTTATCAAAGCAATTGAATCTGATCAATATGATTTTATTGTTGTTAATTTTGCTAATCCGGATATGGTTGGTCATAGTGGAGATCTCAAAGCTACTATTGAAGCTTGTGAAGTAGTTGATGAATGTGTTGGTAAAATTTCTGATCATGTATTAGCCCATGATGGAGTGATGTTTATTACTGCTGATCATGGGAATGCTGAGGAAGTAACTAATTTACAAACTGGTGAAATTGACAAAGAGCACAGCACTAATCCGGTCCCTTTTTTTATTGTGGGGAATCAATATCGAGGACAAGCTGGTTTAGCTGGAGATCCACCAGAAGGAGATTTGAGTTTAATGTCACCTGTGGGAATTTTGGCAGATATTGCTCCTACAATATTGAAAGTTATGAAAATTGAACAACCTCCAGAAATGAATGGTCGACCATTGATATAAATAAGAAATTTTAAAAACAATAAAATAAAAAACACTTCTAATTTTAGAGGTGTTTTGTTTTAAACTATTTATAAAATAGAATTTAAATTTAATTAGTAATAATCAATTTGTTGTAATTTGTGTTTTTTAATTTTTTTAAAAAAATTAAAACTGTGTTTAAGACACAGTTTTTTTAATAGTTTCAATTATTTTTTCTTCTGCTTGTTTCAAATTAGTATTTTCTAAAATAGTTCTAGCTTGTTGCTTATCACCATTTACTTGACCGAATGGTCGGAGTAATTCCAAAGCATTATATTCTTTATTAGTATCTAGAATAACATGGATTTGTTCATTTTTTTCATATAATAAAACTAAAAGTTTTATTTGTGGAGAATTGGATAAAAGTTCTTCAATAATATTTGATAAATCTTCAGGAGTAGAATTAGAACGGATAAAATCATCACGAGTAATTACTGACCAAGCTAGATTAAGATTGTTATCATTTTGTAGATGAGATAAAACACTTCCCCAAAGTTTTAAAGTAGCAATAGTTTTGGTACGATAAAGATTTTGCACAATACGCTCTCGTTCAGCTCCAAGATTGATGAGTTCGCTGGCAGTATTTAAAGTTTGTGGTTTTATATTTTGACTTTTGAAACTTCTAGTTTTACTAATAATTCCAGTTAATAAACTAGTAGCTATTTCTTGATTGATTTGTTCAGGACCTATTTCTTTAATTAAATGATAAATACTTTCGGCTGTAGAAGTATGAGTAATATCAATTAAATTGATTTGACCAAAATTTTCATTACTGGATTTATGATCAATATTAATAATTGGTTTTTGATAAAATAATTCAGTATTATTATCATAAATATTTCCTAATGATTCTAAATCTGGAGTATCAACTACAAAAATTAAATCATATTTAAAATCAGATTGGGCAGTACGAATATTTTCTCGATTGAGAAAACTTTGTTTAGGAGTAATAAAAATACGGAGTTTATTGTCTTTAACATCATAACTTAATTCTTGTAAGCCTGTTTTATTAATGTCCACACTAATGACAAATTTTTGAAGAAAATCAAAACCAGATTTTATTTCTTTAGCTTTATTTAAAAATTTAAAATTATTAGGTAAGTTAAAATCATCAGAAATAATATCAATTCTTTTACCCATTTTTTCTAAAAATAAAGCTAGCGCCACTGCACTACCAATCGCATCTCCATTAGTTGGTTCACCAAAAACAATCAAAATATTTTTTTTGTTTTCAATCAATTGTTTAATTTGTTCATTTTCATTTAACATATTTTCAAATTCTGGTTTTATTAATTTTTGGTAAATAAACAAAACAAGAAAAAGAACTAATTATAAAAATAACTTAATAAAGCATTTTATCAATAATATTAAAATTTGTCAATTAGGGTGTGGTTTATTTATTAAATAACCTTTAGTTTGTATTAGATAAAGTTTAATTTTTCTTGATTTATCTCTAAGTTTGAGGTAAAATAAGCTAGTTAGTTAGCTAAGATTTAGCCTAAGTTTATATGAAAAAGTTGTCAAAAACATACGAACCACAACTTTATGAAGATAAAATTTATAAATGTTGGGAAGCTAGTGGATTTTTTAATCCTGATGTTTGTGTTGAAAAAGGAGTTTGTGAGGAAAATGCTAAACATTTTTCTATAGTATTGCCACCGCCAAATGTAACTGGAACTTTGCATATTGGACATGCGATGATGTTAGTTATCCAAGATCTGATGATTCGTTATCATCGGATGAAAGGTGATAAAACTCTTTGGTTGCCGGGAACTGATCATGCAGCGATTGCTACTCAAACTAAAGTAGAAAAATTATTAATGGAAAAAGGTATTAAAGAACCAAAAAAAGAATTAGGAAAGGAAAAATTTTTAGAAGCAGTAAATAAATTTGCACAAGCTTCTCATGATACAATTGTAAATCAATGTAAAAAAATGGGTTCTAGTTTAGATTGGAGTCGAGAAGCGTTTACTCTTGATGAAGAGAGAAATTTAGCAGTTAGAACTGTATTTAAAAAAATGTATGATGATGGTTTAATTTATCGTGGATATCGGATTGTCAATTGGTGTCCACATTGTCAGTCAACAATTGCTGATGATGAAGTGGAATACAAAGAACAAAGAGCCAAGTTTTATACTTTTAAATATTCTGTTGATTTTCCGATTACTATTTCTACGACTCGTCCAGAAACCAAACTAGGTGATACAGCTATTGCGGTTAATCCAAAAGATAAAAGATATAAAAAATATATTGGACAAGAATTTTCAATTAAAAATTTTGCTGGTGGTCCGGATTTAAAAATAAAAATAATTGCTGATGAAAATGTTGAAAGGGAATTTGGAACTGGAGCTTTAGGTGTTACACCAGCGCATAGTTTAACAGATTATGAAATGGCACAAAAAAATGGTTTACCAATTATAAAAATTATTGATGAAGCTGGAAAAATGACTTCAGCAGTTGGCGCTAATTATGAAGGATTGACTGTTAAGGAAGCTAGAAAAAAAGTAATAGAAAATTTACAAGATAATAATCTTTTGGAAAAAGAAGAAGAAATAAATAACAATCTTTCTATTTGTTATCGTTGTGGAACTCCAATTGAACCAATTCCTTCACGCCAGTGGTTTATTGAGGTTAATAAAAAATTTAAAATTGGGGATTGTAAATTAAAAAATATTAAAAAAGGTCAAACAGTAACTTTGAAAAAATTGATGCAAGAGGTAGTAAAGTCAAAACAAATTGAAATTATTCCAGAAAGATTCAATAAAATTTATTTTCATTGGATAGATAATTTGCGTGATTGGTGTATTAGTCGTCAACTTTGGTATGGGCATCAAATTCCTGTTTATTATTGTAAACAAGGATTTTCTAATAATCAATTATCAATTTCTAATTGCAAAGAACCAATAGTGAGTGTAGAAAAAATTTTTAAATGTCCGCATTGTGGTGGTGAAGTTGAGCAAGATCCAGATACTTTGGATACTTGGTTTTCTTCTGGTCTTTGGACTTTTTCTACTCTTGGTTATCCTGATTTAAATGCTTCTGATCTCAAAAATTATCATCCCACTTCAGTAATGGAAACTGGTTATGATATTTTATTTTTTTGGGTAGCGAGAATGATATTGATGACAACTTATGTTTTAGGCGTTATTCCTTTTGAAAAAGTTTATTTACATGGATTGGTGCGTGATGAACAAGGACGGAAAATGAGTAAATCTTTGGGAAATGTAATTGATCCATTAGATGTTTGTAAAAAATATGGTACTGATGCAGTGCGTTTATCATTGCTTTTGGGTAATTCTCCTGGTAATGATTGTAAATTATCAGAAGAAAAGATTGCTGGGTTTAGAAATTTTTCTAATAAACTTTGGAATATGAGTAGATTTATGTCATTGCAGATTTCAAATTTTAAAATACAGAATGATAGAATACCAGAAACTAAAACTTTAGCTGACCAATATATATTGTTGAAATTAAATTCAACCATTGATGTAGTTTGCAGGTTAATAGAAAGTTTTCAATTTTCTCAAGCTGGTGAAATTTTGCGTGATTTTACTTGGACTGAATTAGCAGATTGGTATTTGGAGATTGCGAAGATTGAAGGAAATAAAAGTGAAATTTTGAATTATATTTTAAATACAATTTTAAAATTATGGCATCCATTTATGCCATTTGTAACAGAACAAATTTGGACAGAAATTTATAGTGAAGAAAAAATGTTGATGATAGAAAAGTTTCCTCAAAAACAAAATATTTCGGTTCATTCAGAAGTGTTAGAAGATTTTTATATAATAAAAAATATTATTACTGGCATTCGTTCACTGCGCGCTGAAAATAAAATTGAACCAGCTAAAAAATTAAATGTTAGTATTAGCGCTGGAGATAAAGTTAATTTACTAAAAGTCAATATTGAAATAATAAAAGGTTTAGCTAGAGTGGAAGAATTGAATATTTCAAAAAAAGCTGAAAAAACAAAAACTGCTATTGGTTTTGTAGAGAGTGGAGTAGAAGTTTTTGTAGATTTATTTGGTGCAATAGATATTGAAGCTGAAAAAGTTAGATTACAAAAAGAAATTGCTAATGTTGAGCCTTATGTTATTGGTTTAGAGAAAAAATTAAATAATATTGAATTTGTAAATAATGCGCCTGAAAAAGTGGTTATGATTGAAAAAAAGAAATTAGTTGAAGCTCAAGAAAAATTAATTAAATTAAAATCACAATTAAATAGTTTAAAATAATTTTATGAAAATAAATACTGATCAACAAAAAATTGAGGAAATATTAACTAGAGGAGTAGATGAAGTAATTGAAAAAGAGAGTTTGAAAAAAAAATTAGAATCTGGAAAGCAACTTAGAATTAAATTAGGAATTGATCCAACTGGTTCACAATTGCACATTGGTCATGCCGTGCCACTTCGTAAATTAAAACAATTTCAGGATTTAGGACATCAGGTAATTTTACTTATTGGTGATTATACTGCTACGATTGGAGATCCGTCTGGTCGTAATGAAACTAGACCGATTTTATCAATGGAACAAATAAAAGAGAATGAAAAAACTTATATTGATCAAGCTGCTAAAGTATTGGATATGTTAAAAGTTGAAATAAGACATAATGGAGAATGGTATGGTCAAAATAATTTTACAGGTTTATTAATGGAATTAACTTCAAAAATAACAGTAGCTAGAATTTTAGAAAGAGATGATTTTCAAAAAAGAATAAAGGAAGGTTCAGATATTCAGATGCAAGAAATAATGTATCCTTTACTTCAAGGTTATGATTCTGTTGCTTTGGAAGCAGATGTAGAATTAGGTGGAACTGATCAAAAATTTAATTTATTAATGGGTAGAAAAATACAAAAGCGTTATAATCAGAAAGAACAAGATGTGATAACTGTTCCTCTTTTGGTTGGTACAGACGGAGTGAAGAAAATGAGTAAAACTTATGATAATTTTATTGCTTTGGAAGATAAAGCAAATGAAATGTATGGTAAAACAATGTCAATTGCAGATGAATTGATTATAAAATATTTTGAATTAGTTACAAATGTGTCTATGGAAGAAATTAAAAAATTAGCAAAAGAATTAGAAAATGGCGCTAATCCTCGTGATTTAAAAATGCGTTTAGCTTTTGAAATTGTAAAAATGTATCATAATGAAACTGAAGCTAAATCTGCTCAGGAAAATTTTATTAATACTTTTGCTAAAAAACAAGTTCCTGAGGAAATGCCAGAAGTAAAACCTAGTGTTTATGATCTTATAACTATTTTAACAGAATCTAAGATTTGTAAGAGTAAATCTGAAGTTCGTCAGATGATTGATCAAGGTGGAGTGAAAGTGAATGAAAAAAAAGTACCAAATGGTGAATATAATTTTGTAATAAAGTCTGGGGATATTGTGCAAAAGGGGAGTAGATTTTTTGTAAGAGTGAAATAAAAGATAAGAAAAATAAAATAATAAATTTAAAAATAAAAACACTTCAAAGATGGGAGTGTTTTTATGAAGGGTTTTTGATTTTTTAAGTGTTCTTGACAAAATAATGTTTTTTAATTATAATAAGCGCACTTAATAAATAACCCGTCACAATGCTCTCGTAGTGGTTATTAATAAATTAAGATAATTTAATTATGCTTATTATTCGTTTGCAAAGATTAGGAAAAAAGAAACAACCAACCTATCGTTTAATTGTTTCTGAAAAACATAAAGATACTCAAGCTGGAAGCTTGGAAATTTTGGGTCATTACAATCCAACTGTTAATCCCAAAATAAAAGAATTTAAAACTGAGAGAATAAAGTATTGGCTTCAAAAAGGCGCTCAATTATCTGATACTGTACACAATCTTCTTTTGGAAGCTGGTATTGTAGAAGGTAAAAAGAGAAAATCTGTTTATCTCAGTAATAAGCGTCGAGCAAAAATTGCTGAAAAAGTAAAAGTAGCAGAAGAAAAAAAGAAAGTTGCTGAAGAAAAGAAGATGAAAGAGGAAGAAGAAGTTAAGACAAATGCTGAAGCTGAAGTTGAAACTCCAATTGAAAATTCAGCTGAAGAAAAAACAGAATAATAAAATAAAATTTCCAGTCTTTAAAAGACTGGATTTTTTATTCACATTAATTTGATTGACTAATTAAGAAGAGTATGTTATAATTTTTTTACTATTTTGATGGACAATCCATTAAAATATAATTAATTTATAGATGAACAGGAATATGGAGCAAGATCAAGCTTTCCTAGAGGTCGTCGTAAAAGCGGTTGTAAATAACCCAAACGACGTCAAGGTTACACGTACAGTAGATGAACGTGGAGTCCTACTTACTTTGGATATCAATCCAAGTGATATGGGATATGTTATTGGCCGTCAAGGTCAAACAGCTCGTGCTATTCGCACTTTGTTAAAAATCGTTGGTGCCAAGAATAACGCTCGCGTTAACTTGAAAATCAATGAACCAGAAGGTGGACGCGGTCCAGCTAGACCAGCTGTGGTCAGAAATGACGAAGTTGATACTAGCGCAGTAGATAATTTGGATATCTAATCTAAAACATCTAAAAATTATCCAGCTCTCTAAAAAGAGCTGGATTTTTTATTTTAAAATAAAAAATTTATTATTTTTTTAGAACTTTATTTAATTAAAAAAACTTTTTTTAAGTAATATTTTTTATAAATTATATATGAAATAAATTTGTCGGAGATACGAGACTTGAACTCGTGACCTCAGGACCCCCAGCCCTGCGCGCTACCAACTGCGCCAATCTCCGTTAGATTTTAATATAAATAGTTTTTTTGTGCATTATTAACTATGTCATAATTTAATATTTTATTTTAATTTATTTGAATAAAAAAAGTATAACAATAGTTTTTTATTTTTTCAAGAAATTTAGTTTGAGATTTTTTTAGAAGATTATTATAAATTTTATAATTAAAATCACTCTGATTTATTTCAGAGTGATTTTTGATTATTTTATTTTATTAGTTTTGGTGCGAGTACAACGAGTACATTCTAATTTCCCTTTTGATTTTTGTAGATTTGGTTTTTGAACTCGAAGGGTTTTTCTTTTTGAGTGGCTTCTATTAGCAGCTTTCAAAGCAGTTTTACCACAATTAGCACATTGTCTTGACATATAAAAAGTTGATTATGTAAGTGAAATATGTTAAAGTGTAGGCATTATATAAGTTAATTAGAAATTTGTCAATAGTTAGTTTATTAATTTAAAATTTTAAATTAAGGTTATTTTATGGATTTTTTACCACTTGTATTTTTTTTCTTAGTTATTATTCCTTCGGCAATTATTCATGAATATGCTCATGGTTGGATGGCTGATCAACTAGGTGATCCGACTGCTCGTTATGCTGGCAGATTATCTTTAAATCCTAAAGTTCATATTGATAAATGGGGCACTTTGTTAATGCCTTTAATTTTATTTTTTATAACTAGTGGAAGTTTTTTGTTTGCTTATGCAAAACCAGTTCCTTATAATCCTTACAATTTGAAAAATCAAAAAACTGGTCCAATGTGGGTAGCTTTGGCTGGCCCATTATCCAATTTACTTTTGGCTTTATTATTTGGTATTACTTTGCAAGTTTTACCGTTTAGTAATATTTCTCAATTTTTGTATATTATTGTTTATGCTAATGTTTTATTAGCAGTATTCAATCTAATGCCAATTCCACCTTTAGATGGTTCCAAAATTTTATATGCTTTAATTCCAGATTCACAATACAAGATAAAAATGGTATTAGAACAATATAAATTTGTAATTTTGTTAGTTTTTATTTTTTTCGGTTTTAAATTTATTAGACCAATTATTTATTTTTTAACTAATTTATTTACTGGGGGAACATATTTTTGAATATTAATTATATTGAAATGACAGATTATATAAAATAAAAAATTCACCTTATTAGTGAATTTTTTATTATTCTCAATATTTTTCGTGAAAAATACAGAGAATGGTATAGTTTAAAAGTTTTGTCAAGTCTTTTGTAAGTTATTTTGTAAATTTAAATTTATATTTTGTAGTATTTAATACTGAGTTTTTATAAAAGAGTATTTAGTCTTGACAAGTTTTTTATTTTATTATAAAATAATGCCATCATTAAAATTCTTGAACTATAAAAAGTTTAAGACAGACGAGTAATTCTAGATTCAATATTTAATCTAGAGTGAAGATGACCAATGAGGTCAGCGTTTGAATACTATTTGTGGCTAGATAGTTTTTCTTATGCGTCCTCAAAAAGGATGTTTTTTAATTAATAAATAATTTATAAACAATTTTAAATTTTAAATTTAAAATTGAGAATTAAATTTTATGCCTACAATGAATCAAATCATTCGTAAGGGACGAACTAGCAAAGTGGTTAAATCAAAATCACCAGCTATGCAGTACACTTACGATTCATTGCACCGCAAGAAGACAGAACTTCGTAGAGGTTGTCCTTTTAAACGCGGTGTATGTACTAAGGTGTATACTACTACACCAAAAAAACCAAACTCTGCTTTGCGTAAAGTTGCCAAAGTGCGTTTGTCAAATGGTACAGAAGTTATTGCGTATATTCCAGGTGAGGGACACAACTTGCAAGAACACTCTATTGTACTTATTCGTGGAGGAAAAGTAAAAGACTTGCCAGGTGTTCGTTATCATGTGGTACGCGGTGTTTATGACACCCAAGGAGTAGCAGATAGAAAAAGAAGTCGATCTATCTATGGTACCAAGAAACCAAAAAGTAAGTAATTTTTAATTTATAATTTTCAATTTATAAACAATTTTTAATATTTTATTTAAATATTTTGGACTGTTTTTCAAATTGAAAATTTCAAATTTAGATTTGTATGTCAAGAGGAAAAAGAATACCAAAAAGAATTATTGCTCCAGAACCAAAATATAAGAGTGTGATGGTAGCAAAATTTATAAATATGGTAATGAAAGATGGTAAAAAAACTATTGCTCAAAAAGCGGTTTATGGTGCTTTAGATATTTTGGCTGAAAAGAAAAATGGCGATAGTTTAAAATTATTTGAGCAAGTATTGGATGCAATCAAACCAAGTGTTGAAGTGCGATCCAAAAGAGTTGGCGGAGCAAACTATCAAGTACCAATGCCAGTTTCTAATGAGCGTCAAAATACTTTGGCTTTTCGTTGGTTGATTAGTGCCGCTTTAGCTCGTAAAGGTCAAACCATGATGGATAAATTAGCTGCAGAAATGTTAGATGCTCTTGAAGGTGTGGGTGGAGCTATGAAGAAAAAAGAAGATGTGCATCGTATGGCTGAAGCTAATAAAGCTTTTGCTCATTTTGCTCGTCGTTAATTTTAGCTTATTAATATTATTATATGTCTCGAGAATATTCTCTAGAAAAAACTCGTAATATTGGCATCATGGCTCATATTGATGCTGGTAAAACAACTACTACTGAACGAGTTTTATTTTATACTGGAAAAACTCACAAAATTGGTGAGACTCATGAAGGTACAGCAACAATGGATTGGATGGAACAAGAACAAGAGAGGGGTATTACAATTACTTCTGCTGCTACAACTTGTTTTTGGAAAGATCATCGTATTAATATTATTGATACTCCAGGACATGTAGATTTTACAGTAGAAGTAGAAAGATCTTTGCGTGTGTTAGATGGAGCTGTAGCAGTTTTTGATGGTTCACAAGGTGTAGAACCACAATCAGAAACTGTTTGGAGACAAGCTGATAAATATAGTGTACCAAGAGTTTGTTTTGTTAATAAAATGGATAAGATGGGGGCTGACTTTTTTATGAGTTTAGATTCTATTCATGAGCGTCTTTCAAATAAGGCTATTGCTATTCAGTTGCCTATTGGTGCAGAATCAACTTTTTTAGGTTTAGTAGATTTAATCAAAAAGAAAGCTTATAAATTTGAAGGTAATCATGGAGAAAATATTATAGAAATTGATATTCCAGCTGATATGAAGGATAAAGTTGATACTTATCGTGCCAAAATGGTAGAGAAAGTAGCCGAAGCTAATGATGAATTAATGAATAAATATCTTGGTGGTGAAGAATTAACTGAAGAAGAAATTTATAAAGGATTGCGTATTTTAACTTTGAATAATGAAACTTATCCAGTATTGTGTGGTTCTGCTTTGGGAAATATTGGTGTTCAATTTATGTTGGATGCTGCTGTAAAATTTTTACCATCTCCTTTAGATTTACCAGAATTGTTTGCTACTGATGCTGATGACGAAGAAAAGAAAATTTTAATTAAACCAAGTGATAGTGAACCTTTTTGCGCTTTAGCTTTTAAAATTGCTACTGATCCATTTGTAGGTAAGTTAGCTTTTTTTCGAGTTTATTCTGGTAGTATCAAAGCAGGTAGTTATATTATAAATACTAATACTGGTGATAAAGAGCGTTTAGGTCGTATTATTCGTTTGCATGCCAACACTCGTGAAGAAGTTACTGAAGTATTTTCTGGAGAAATTGCAGCTGCTGTTGGTCTTAAAAATACTACTACAGGTGATACTTTGTGTGAAGAAAATCATTTGGTAAAATTAGAACAAATTACTTTTCCTGAACCAGTAATTTCTATTGCCATTGAACCAAATAGTAAAGCTGATGCTGAAAAAATGAGTATTGCTTTGCAAAAATTAGCTGAAGAAGATCCAACTTTTAAAGTTCATACTGATGAAGAAACTTTACAAACTATTATGTCTGGTATGGGTGAACTTCATTTGGATATTTTAGTTGAACGCATGAAAAGAGAATTTGGAGTAGAAGCTAAAATTGGTAAACCACAAGTTGCTTATAAAGAAACTATTAAACAAAGTGCTGATGCTGAAGGTAAATATATCAAACAATCTGGTGGTCGTGGTCAATATGGTCATTGTTGGCTCAAAGTTGAACCTCAAGAACCAGGTAAAGGATTTGAATTTGTTGATGAGATCAAAGGTGGAATTATTCCAAAAGAATATATTCCAGCTATTCAAAAAGGTGTTAGAGAAACTATGGATAAAGGTGTAATAGCAGGTTATCCTTTAGTAGATATTAAAGTTACTGTTTATGATGGTTCTTATCATGAAGTTGATTCTTCTGAAATTGCTTTCAAAATGGCAGGTAGTATGGCTTTTGTAGCAGCAGTAAAAAAAGCTCTTCCTGTTATATTAGAACCAATTGAAAAAGTAGAAGTTACTATGCCAGAACAATATATGGGTGATGTGGTAGGAGATATTAGTTCTAAACGCGGTCAAATTTTAGAAATGACTAATCGTGGTATGGCTAAAGTTGTTCGTGCTTTGGTACCATTAGCAGAAATGTTTGGTTATGCTACTTCTCTTCGTTCTATGTCTCAAGGACGCGCAGCTTATAGTATGGAGTTTGATCATTATTCTGAAGTACCAAAAAATGTTGAACAAGATATTATTGCTGGTAAAAAATAGAAATAAAATATCATTTTTTCATTTTTTAGTTTTACTTGTTATTTCTCTTATAAATTCCCCCTAAAAGGGGGAATTTGTTTTGTTTTTTAATTTTTATTTTGTTTGTTTTTGTAATTCTGTTTTACTGGATTCCCGCTGGAGTTTATCCTCGCCTACTTTTTTTGTCATTCCCGCGAAGGCGGGAATCTATTCAAGGCGGGAATCTATAAACAATGAAATTATTATACCGACCAACACCCCCCAACCCCCCTCAAGGGGGGAATAATTCCTTTCGCCTTTGTCGAGACAGGCAAGGGGGGAATTATTATTTTTTCTTGTCATTCCCGCGAAGGCGGGAATCTATTCAAGGCGGGAATCTATAAACAATGAAATTATTATACCGACCAACACCCCTCCGCCTTCGCTGAAGCTATGGCGAGATGAACCTGCCCCCCTTCCGCCTTCAGCGAGACAGGTTCCGCCTCCGCTAAAGCTACGGCGAGACAGGCAAGAAAAAATAATAAAAAGAAAGAACAGATCTTGACAAAACCTTGTTTTTATACTATAAATATGTTATTAGTTTTAATAATATAGTAATTTTACTATATTATTAAAACTAAAGTTCATTAAAATTGAGATGTTTAGTTTTTACTTTTTAAATGTCGCAAGATGCGACAAAGGAGGAGTTATGTCAAATTTAATATTAAAGCATTTTTTGGGCATTTATGGTTGCATCTTTTTTATAGTAGTTGAACTGTTTTTATTTATTTTTATAATAATTGATGTAACAGTTAATTTGGAAGTGCTTTTGGTTGTGTTAGGTTTTACGCAGGTATTTTCTTTTATCGAGTTTCTTCTTATTAAAGACTTCGTCTTTGAACTCAAATCTATAAGAGATCAAACAAAAAAAGTTAAAACGAAAATCAGTGAATTAGATCTTTTGCATTATCTAAAAAAGATAAAAAAAGATCTAGATTTGAACAAACCAGTTTCACAGAAAATGACTTCAGAAAAACTGGGGGAACTGATTAAAAGATTGAATAAATCTGTGTATTTTGAGGAGGACTATGAGTTCGTTACTGAGGGAATAGCATCTGTAATTTATTATCTAAATAAATCAGATCTAAATCCAGAAATTTCTCAGAAATTAAAAAACATTTTTATAGAAATATCGGATTTTTTCCCCTACCATCATTTAATCAAAAGAGTTACTAGAAGCAAAAGAGTTACTAGAAGCAAATGGGAAATATCGGATTTTTTCCCCTACCATGATTTAATCATAAGAGTTACTAGAAGCAAAAGAGTTACTAGAAGGTGATTCTTTCCTTCCCTTTCCCTCACTTTATCGACAATTTCGCTTTTAAGCGAATATTGTTAATAGCATCTCAAAACACCCGGTCGCGTGTTGAAATAAGTACGCGACCGGGTAAGGAGTTCATAATTCATAAAATATTTGTGAATTGTGAATTAAAAAACTCTCAAAATTATTTGAGAGTTTTTTTGTTTTATTTTTTAATTTTTATTTTGTTTGTTTTTGTAATTCTGTTTTACTGGATTCCCGTTTTGCGCCTTCGCTATAGCTTCAGCGACACATAGTCGCGGGAATGACAGGTGGAGGCGGACGGGAATGACAGGTAAATTCTCCCCTTGAGGGGAGATTAAGAGGGGTGTTGGCAATTTATTATGAGATAATATCTTTCCGCCTTTAACGAGACGAGCCAACACCCCCCTTCACCCCCCTCTAGGGGGGGAATTCTATTTGTTTTTTTAATTTTATTTTACTGGATTCTCGCTCTCCTCTTGTCATTCCCGCGAAGGCGGGAATCTATTCAAGGCGGGAATCTATAAACAATGAAATTATTATACCGACCAACACCCCCCCTGCACCCCCCTCTAGGGGGGAATAGTCTTTTTCACCTTCAGCGAGACAGGTTCCGCCTCCGCTAAAGCTATGGCGAGACCGACCAACACCCCCCAACCCCCCTCTAGGGGGGAATAATTCCTTTCGCCTTTAACGAGACGAGCAAGGGGGGAATAATAAGAAAGAATAATAAAATTAAAAAAAAAATAAATAGAACATGGATTAAATGAATTTGAATGAATAGTATTTTATTAAAAATAAAAAATAAAAATCATTAGTTAATATTAGTAATTTTTATTTCACTATTTACTTCCCAAGTATCTTATAGTATAATTTGAGTATTAATTAAATTATTAAAATTATTTTTATATGGTAAAAATAGCTATCAATGGGTTTGGCCGAATTGGCCGACAAGTTTTTAAAGCAGCTTTTAATAACAAGAATATTCAAATTGTAGCAATCAATGATTTGACTGATACCAAAACTCTTGCTCATTTATTACAATATGACACTGCTTATGGTAAATATGAAAAAGAAGTTACTTGCGATGAAAAAAATTTAATTATTAAAAATAAAAAAATCCCTGTTTTTGCTGAAAAAGATCCTACTCTTTTACCATGGAAAAAATTAAAAGTAGATGTGGTATTAGAATGTACTGGTCGTTTTACTGATAAAGAAAGTGCTAGTCAGCATCTTAAAGCTGGAGCTAAGAAAGTGATTATTTCTGCTCCAGCCAAAGATAAAACTGTTCCTACTTATGTTCGAGGAGTAAATTGTGGTCAGGTAAAAAAAGAAAAAGCTTTGGTAATTAATAATGCTTCTTGTACTACTAATTGCATTGCTCCAGTAATGGCTGTGTTGGATGAAAAATTTGGTATTAGCAAAGCAATGATGAGTACTATTCATGGTTATACTGCTGATCAAAATCTTCAAGATAGCCCACATAGAGATTTACGTCGAGCTCGGGCAGCTGCAGAAAATATTGTTCCAACTTCTACTGGCGCAGCCAAAGCAGTTGGTGAAGTAAAAACTAATTTACAAGGTATTTTTGATGGTGTAGCTTTTCGTGTGCCAGTACCAACTTGTTCATTATCAGATGTTACTGTTATTTTGAAAAAAAATGTTACCAAAGAACAAATAAATAAAGCTTTGACTGAGGCAAGTAAAACTGTTCGTTTTACTGGGGTAATGGCAGTAACAGATAAACCTTTAGTTTCTTCAGATTTTATTGGTAATAATTATTCTTCTGTTGTGGATTTGTCTCTTACTAATGTAGTCGGTGGTAATATGGTAAAAGTTGTTGCTTGGTATGATAATGAGTGTGGTTATGCTCATCGTTTAGTAGAAATGGCAGAATTATTTGCAAAATAATCAAAAATTTATAAAGTAAAATATCTTAAGATGAAATTGAGAAAGAAAAATTAATAGATATTATTTATTGAATTAGAAAAATATATTGGTAGAAAAAAGTTTTTAAAATAATTCAAGAAAAATATTGTTTGGAAATAAAAATCTTATAAAAAATTATGAAATTAAAAACTTTAAAACAAATTAAAAATCTAAAAGATAAACGAGTATTAGTTCGGGTAGATTTTAATGTGCCAATAAAAAATGGAAAAGTTCAAGATGATAGTCGGATTAGAGCTTCTCTTCCAACTATAAAATATTTATTAGAAAATGATGCCAAAGTAATTTTAGTTTCTCATCTTGGCAGACCAGAAGGAATGGATAAAAAATTAAGTTTAGCTCCAGTTTTGGAAAAATTAAAACAAATTTCTAATTTTAAATCTACTTCATTGGAAGACAGGTTTCCAATTTTCAATCAATTACCAATTGTCAATTTAGAACAAGCTAAAATAGCGATTGAAACAATGAAACAAGGACAAGTAATAATGTTAGAAAATATTCGTTTTTTTGAAGAAGAAGAAAAAAATGATAAAAAATTTGCTAAACAATTAGCAAAGTTAGTAGATGTTTTTGTCTTAGATGGTTTTGCTGTTGCTCATCGGGAGACAGCTTCAGTATCTGGAGTAGCTAAATATTTACCTGCTTATGCTGGTTTACTTTTAGAAAGTGAAATTTTGAATTTGAGTCAACTCATGATAAAGCCAAAGAAACCTTATATTGCAGTTTTGGGTGGAGCGAAAATTGAAACTAAATTACCAGTTTTAAAATCAGTTTTGAAACATGCAGATTTTATTTTATTAGGTGGAGGATTGGTAAATACTTGTTTATGGGCCAAAGGTTATGAAATTGGTAAATCTTTGTTAAATAAAGATTTCAAAAAAGAAGCTTTGAGATTATGGAAGAATAAAAAAATTATTTTCCCAGTAGATGTAGTAGTAGGTGATTTAAAAGGTAAGAAATATCGTGTAGTTAATTTAAATAAAAAGAATGAAATAAAAAATTCAGAAGCAATTTTAGATATTGGACCTGCAACTATTAGATTATATACTAAATATATTAAATCTGCTCAGACTTTGGTATGGAATGGAGCTATGGGGTATTTTGAACAAAAACCTTATGATATTGGTACTTTGTCTATTGCTCGTTTAGTAGCTTCTCGATCAAAAGGAAAAGCTTTTGGAGTGATTGGTGGAGGAGAAACAATTCAAACAATGGAAATGGTAGGAATGATGAGTGATATAGATTTTATTTCAACTGGTGGAGGAGCAATGTTAGAATTTTTATCTGGGAAAAAATTACCCGGTTTAAAAGCTTTGATAAAATAAATTTATTTTTTTGTAAAAATAGTGTATAATAAATTAGTTAAAGTTTTTAAAGTTATAAATTTATAAAGTTTTAATTTTTAATTTTTAAATTATGCCTGTCAAAAAAACAAAAATAGAAAAAAATAAATCAAACCTTTCTTCTGAAAAATTTAATTTATCTTGTATGAAAAATGAATTTGGTAAAAAAATAATGTTCACTTTATTGGGCATTATGGTTGTATATATTATTGTATTGTTGGGAACAATGATTCGCAATAATATGCAAGAATATATTTATATTGGTCAAGCTGATAAAATGGAAAGAACCATTTATATTGATGCTACTGCCAAAGTTGTAGCTAAACCAGATATTGCTGTGACTACTATGGGAATGGTCAATGAAGGTAAAACTGTACAAGAAGCTCAAACTGCTAATAATAGTGTTATGAGTAAATTGACTGAAAAATTAAAAGAAATGGGTGTGGAAGATAAAGATATTCAAACCACTAATTATAATATTTATCCTCTTTATAATTATACAGAAAATGGCAGAGTATTGCGTGGTTATGAAGTAAGACAAGATGTGACAGTAAAAATTCGTGATTTAGAAAAAGCTAATGAAGTATTATCTTTGGCTGGTGAATTAGGAGCTAATAATATAAGTGGTTTACAATTTATTATTGATGATCCAGAAGTTTATAAGAATGAAGCTAGAGAAGAAGCTTTGAAGAAATTAGCAGAAAAAGCTCAAACTCTTTCTAAATTACTTGGTGTTAGATTTGGTAAAGTGGTTTCTTATAATGAATATTCTGGTGATAATACTCCATATTATAATGTAATGAAAAGTTCTGCGATGTATGATTTAGCTGGCGGAGTTGTTAATGAATCAATTTCTTCAGTAGAATCTGGTAGTACAGAAGTGAACATGACAGTTAGTATTACTTTTCAGATTAGATAAGAAATTAGAAAACAAAAATAAAAAACACTCTCAAATTTGAGAGTGTTTTTTATAGTAAAATAAATTATTATTATTATTATTATTATTAAGTTATTGTGTGTATTAGTTTTTAAAAAGTGAAAATTATAAAAATAAAACAAATTCTCTCTTTGAGGGGAGAATTATTATCTTCTCTTGTCATTCTCACTTTCCTCTTTGTCATTCCCGTCTTCGCCTACTTTTTTTGTCATTCCCGCGAAGGCGGGAATCTATAAACAATTAACTTATAATACCGACCAACACCCCTCCGCCTCCGCTAAAGCTACGGCGAGATGAACCTGCCCCCCTTCCGCCTTCAGCGAGACAAGCAAGGGGGGAATTTATTGTTATCTTTTCTTGTCATTCTTACTTTCCTCTACTTTTTAATCTCTATAAAAATAACTATTTAAGGGGTTGACAAAGTTAATTAAGTATACTATAACAAAGTTAATCAAGTATGCTATAATATTTTGTCCTTTTAAAATTAAATGGTTTTTGTTTTTTGACTAAACTATATAAATATCGAGTGCCTTATTAGTTTTTTATTTATTTAATTATTCTAAAATTTAAAGAAAATTTAATAAAGAAGATCTAGTTAGGCACTTGAGCATAGATAGTTGCTATATTATAGGATTGACAATTTGGCGTTCAATTCCCATAAAAGTAACAAATTAATCTAGCTCGGAATTTTAAAAGGAGTAATGCTATGTTTAGTGAGCTGTTTAACAAAATCAGTAATAGAATTAGGACTATTATAAATTTAATACTGTCGCCCCAAACCAGAGATCCGAATACTTCAAATTATGAGGATTCAAAATTTTTAGAAGAATACAAAAAAGCGCCTTTACTTCATCCTTTTGTTGTTTTTCCGGCTTTGCATAAAGCTCTTGGTGATGTAAGAAACAAAAAGATATTAGATTTAGGTTGTGGTTCTGGTTATTTTTCACACTCTCTTGTTCAGAGAGGCGCAAATGTTGTTGGCGTTGATATTTCTGAAAAATGGATTGATATTTGCAAAAAAGAATATGCGAATGTCAAAAATCTTGAATTTTTTATTGCTGATGGCTCTGATCTCAGACAGTTCGCAGATGAGACTTTTGATTTTGTTATTATGAATATGGTTTTTATAAATATTTCAGCACTAGACAAAGTCAAAAAGATATTTCAAGAAGTTTCAAGAGTTTTAAAAAAATCCGGTCAATTAATATTTACAGATTTACACCCTCTTGCTTTAATGATTGAACAAACTTTGTGTGAATCTCAAACTTATCTTCCCGGATTTTCATATTTTAAAGATGGTTCTGAATTCAAATCAAAAGTAAAACTCGCTGATGGTTCAGAAATTGAATTTAAAGATATTCATTGGACTCTTGAAACATACACTCGCTGTTTGAGTAATTCAAAAATGTGCCTCAGCAGAATAATTGAACCGCAACCAATTGAGGAAGCGCCTTCTTTTCTAAAAAATTACGAAATTCCGGAGCATATTATTTTTGTGTGTAATAAACATTAATCACCAAAAATAAACACTCCCCATTTCACTGTTCTTTTCTTTAACCGCCGAGGAGTTGAGCGTCATCTGACGCTCCTCCTCTGGTCAAATGTCTTCCAATAATGTTGGAACTGATGAGTCCAAAGATTGTTTATTACAGGACGAAACATTTTATAAAAAAAATTTCCTTGAATCTGGAAATTTTTTTGTTTTTATTTTTTAATTATCATTCTCGTTTTTGTTATTTTTTTGTTTATCTTGCTGAAGGTAGAAAAGGATATTGTTCTATCTTCCCAAAAAATTAGTAATAATATAAAAATTTATCTGTGAATTAAGACCTTGACAAAATCTTGTTTTATGCTATGATAATTTATTAAAATTGTTTTTTAATAATGTGTCAATTTTGACTTTCTTTGTGTGTATTTTAATTAAAAATAAACATAAAGAAGGTCATAAGGAATATGTCTTTCCTCTTTGCCAATGTCGGTGAGGAGTAAGCCCTTTTAAGGAGAAAATCAAATGTTCAAGAGATTACAAGCGATTGTATGTTTATGGAAGCAACTTGGCGAGGAGAGGTTCAGCATACTAGTTAGTTTGGAAAACAGAAGTAAGGTCAAGGAGTTCTGTGACCAGATTCTCAAAGAAACTTTGACGCCGACAATGACCGTTGGTGACCGTACCTATAAAATTCTCAGCTTTTCACGGAAAGATGAGGGTTCTATGAATGGTTACACAATGGTCGAGCGTGCGAAGGAGATGTCAGCACATTTAGGTAAGGACGATGGAGAGTACCTGTTAGAACACCAGCTGGATATTCCTATCGTTCTTCGTAGAAATGTCATCTTCGTCTTCACGGACTGGCGTTGTTCTAGTGACTCTGACTTAGTTCAATGCGTCTGGTGGAACGGTAATTCGTGGAAATGTTACTGGTACCGGCTTGATTGTCTTTGGAACGGATTCTTCGTCCGAGTGCTCCGTCGTCTCAATTAGGTATCTGTTACTTTTGAGTTCTTAGAACTAGTTCTTGGTTTTTTAGACTCTTGGTACTTGTACCTTATACTCTCCTTTATTACCTCACACATGAAAGCTTAAAAAAGCAAGTAATGTGTGAGGTCCTTTTATTTTAAATAGTTTAATAAATAATTGTATTTGTTTGACAAAATTAATTTATTAAGTTAAACTAAGAATACAATTATAAAAGCTATAATCCATTATCAACGGAGTGTCTGTTTTTGCTAAAATTATGGCAGACAAGCTAGAAGAAGAAAGTTGTCAGATGAACAACAAGTAGAACTTCTCGGGTAAGCCCGTAAAAGCTGTAATCAAGATAAAGCACAAGATGGTACCGCCTGTTGAAATAGGCTCTTGGCACACTAATTTGGTGTGTTTTTTATTTTTAAAAAAGGAGTAACGAATAAGGAATAATTTATGATTAGTAAAACAAATCCATTGTATATAAAAGCGGATTTACTCCCCAAGTTTATTTATAAACTGACACAAAAATTTCCAAAGGATGAAATGTATGGTTTAACTTCTCAAATCAGGAGATCGTCATTATCTGTGATTCTAAATATCATTGAAGGTTTTGCGAGAAATAGTCCAAATGAATACAGAAGATTTTTATTGATATCGTTTGGTTCTTTGGAAGAAACTAGATACAGTATAGAATTTGCTAAACATTTAAATTATATAGATGAAGAAGAATTAAAGAAAGTAATAAGTTTGATTGATGAAGTTGCTAAAATAATTTGGTTAATCATAAAATAATTGTTTTCTTTACTCTTTATTCCTTATTCCTTAATCCTTAATCCTTTTACTATGTATAACGCTAATCAAGAAGAGCAAGAAATTTTAAAATTTTGGGAATCAGATCAAACTTTTGAAAAATCTATTATTGAACGTCCAGAAAATAAACCTTATCATTTTTATGATGGTCCACCATTTGCAACAGGTTTACCACATTATGGTCATATAGTAGCTTCACTTATGAAAGATGTAGTACCTCGTTATTGGACAATGCGTGGTTTTCGGGTAGAACGAAAATGGGGTTGGGATTGTCATGGGTTGCCAATTGAAAATATTATTGAAGAAGAATTGAATCTTAAATCTAAAAAAGATATTGAAGATTATGGGATTGCTAATTTTAATGAAGCTTGTCGTTGTACTGTTCTTCGTTATGCAGAAGAATGGAAAAAAACTATTCAACGAATGGGACGCTGGGTGGATATGTCTGTTCAAGACGGCTCTGTTTCGGGTGGAGATAATTATGGTGAACATGGTTATAGAACAATGGACATGCAGTTTATGGAAAGTGTTTGGTGGGTTTTTCGTCAACTTTGGGATAAAGGTTTAATTTATGAAGGCAAAAAGCCAATGCATATTTGTCCACGCTGTGTGACTCCACTTTCCAATTTTGAAGTGACACAAGGTTACAAAGATGTAAAAGATATAACAGCAACAGCTAAGTTCAAATTAAAAAATGCCAAAGAAAAATTAGGAATTGATAGTGATGTTTATATTCTCGCTTGGACGACTACTCCTTGGACTTTACCGGGAAATGTGGCTTTGGCTGTTGGAAAAGAAATTGAATATGTTTTGGTTGAATTTGAAAATATAAATTATCTTGTTGCCAAATCAAGAGCTGAAGAAGTTTTAAAAGACACAACTTACAAAATAATAAAAGAATTTAAAGGTGATGATTTAGTTGGTCTTGAATATGAACCACTTTTCCCATATTTTGCTGAAACAGAAAATGCTTTTCGAGTTTGTGAAGCAGATTTTGTAACCACAGAAGATGGAACAGGAATTGTTCACATTGCGCCAGCATTTGGTGAAGACGATTATAATTTAGGACAAAGAGAAAAAATTGGCTGGGTACAACATGTTGGTATGGATGGTAAATTTACTAAAGAAGTAGTAGACTTTGCTGATCAAGAAGTAAAACCGCGTGAAGAACCAACCCGAACTGATGTAGAAATTATTAAATATTTGGCTCATAAAGGTTTATTATTTAGTAAAGAAAAAGTAGAACATAGTTATCCTCATTGTTGGCGTTGTGATACTCCACTTTTGAATTATGCTACTTCTAGTTGGTTTGTGCGAGTGACAGAGTTAAAAGATTTACTGTTAAAAAATAATCTTAAAATAAATTGGGTACCAGATCATATTAAAGAAGGAAGATTTGGTAAATGGTTAGAAGGCGCTCGTGATTGGGCAATTTCTCGCAATCGTTTTTGGGGGACACCTTTGCCAGTTTGGAAGTGTCAATCGGAGATTTCTAATTCTTGTGATAATATGATGGCCATAGGTTCAGTTATTGAATTGGAAAAACTTACAGGTGAAAAAATTACTGATCTTCATAAACATAAAATTGATCACCTTGTTTTTAAATGTGAAAAATGTGGAGGAGAAATGAAAAGAATTTCTGAAGTTTTAGATTGTTGGTTTGAATCAGGTGCAATGCCTTATGGTCAAATGCATTATCCTTTTGAAAATAAAACTAAATTTGAATCAAGTTTTCCGGCGGAATTTATTGCTGAAGGTCAAGATCAAACTCGTGGTTGGTTTTATACTTTACATATTTTAGCTACAGCTTTGACTACTGGTAATAATCCTATTATTCCTGTAAAAGAATCTGAACCAGCTTTTAAAAATGTAATTGTTAATGGAATTGTTTTAGCAGAAGATGGTAAGAAAATGAGTAAGAGATTGAAAAATTATCCTGATCCAATAGATGTTTTGGAGAAATATGGAGCTGATGCTATGCGTTATTATCTTGTTTCTTCACCAGTCATGTATGCTGAAAGTTTAAATTTTTCTGAAAAAGAAGTTCGTGAAATGTATAATAAAGTTGTAAATACTTTGTGGAATGTATTTACTTTTTATGACTTGTTTAGTTCAGAAATTGATTTGCAAGTAGATTATAAAAAATCTAATAATATTTTAGATCAGTGGATTTTAGTTAAATTAAATTTGTTAGTCAAAGAAGTAACTGAAAAAATGAATGAATATAAATTAGCTGAAGCAGCTCGTCCAATTTTAGATTTTATTGATGAGCTTTCTACTTGGTATGTGCGTCGGTCTAGAGGTCGTTTCAAAGGTGATGATTTAGTAGATAAACAATTTGCTTTAGTAACTTTGCGAGAAGTTTTAATTATTTTGTCCAAAGTTATGGCTCCGTTTACACCATTTATTGCTGAAAATGTTTATCAAAAAGTTAGCAATGATAAAAATAGTGTGCATTTACAAATTTGGCCAGAAGTTCAGTATGATTTGATCAAAGAAAAAGTTTTAAAAGATATGGATATAGTTCGTAAAGTAGTAAATATTGCTTTAGCAATTCGTAAAGAACAAGGTATTAGTGTTCGTCAACCTTTGAATAGACTTTTGATTTATGATTTAAAACTCAAAACAGAATTTAAACAAATAATAGCTGAAGAATTAAATGTTAAAAATGTTGAAGTTGGTGATGGTGATGAAAGTTTAATTGTAAAAGAAGAAGGAGATTTGAAAGTTGGTTTAGATATTCAAATTACTCCTGAATTGAAGAAAGAAGGTTTAGTACGAGAGATTGTTCGAGCGATCAATCAGATTCGTAAAGAACAAAGTATGACAATTGATGATGAAGTAATAGTAGAGTATACTGTGAGTGATGAATTGTTAATTCAAGTTCTATCTGAATATGCAGAAGAAATTAAAAAATCAGTTTTGGCTAAAGAATTAAAATTAGGAACAGGAATTCAAGAAGTAAAAATTGGAGACAAGCTGGTTTTAATTTCAGTAATAAAAATTTAATTAATTTTTTATGATGAAAAATTTTATTTTACAATTTAGTAATGTTTGGCATAAGTCTGATTGTATTGTGGTACCAATTTTTGAAAATGTTAAAAAAGAAAAAATGGTAGAAGTTTTAGATAAAACTTTGGCTGGTAGTTTAGAATGGATTTGTGAAAATGAAAATTTTAAAGGAAAAAAAGGTCAGTCAATTTTTGTTTATACAAAAAATAATTTGACTAAACGAGTTTTACTGGTGGGTTTAGGTAAAGAAAAAGAAATGACTGTGCGTAAATTTAAACAAGCAATTGGATCAGCTGTTTTAAATTGTCAAAATCATAAATATAAAAATATTGCTATTTATATTCCAGAAACAGCTAGTAAAAAAATAGAGATTAAGGATTTGGTTTATCAGGTGGTTGTAGCGGCTGCAGTTGCAACTTATAGTTATGATAATTATAAAACTGATAAAGATAGTAAAATTGCAGAAATTAAAAAAATAGAATTGGTAGTTCCAGTAGAAAATAAAATTTTATCAAAATTATCAATTACAGGTACTGAAGCTTTGAAAGTAGCTAAGGGTGTAAATTTGGCGCGTCATCTTGGTAATATACCTCCAACTATTATGACACCTCAATTATTAGCTGATAAAGCTAAAAAATTAAGTCAAGAAAATAAACAAATAAAAGTAAAAGTTTTTTCTGAATCAGAATTAAAAAAATTAAAAATGAATTTACTTTTAGCTGTAGGAAATGGTTCAGAAGAAGAAACTAAATTTATTATTGTGGAATACAAAGGTGGAAAAGAAAATGATAAACCTACGGTTTTGATTGGAAAAGGAATAACTTTTGATTCGGGTGGCTTATCTTTGAAACCGGGTGAGTATATGATGGATATGAAATTTGATATGTTGGGTGCTGCTTCGGTTTTGGGTACGATCAAAGCTGTTGCTGATCTGAAAATTAAAAAAAATGTTATTGGTTTGATTCCTGCAACTGAGAATATGCCTAGTGGTCACGCTTATCGTCCGGATGATATTATTTCTGCTATGAATGGTAAAACTGTAGAAATAAAAAATACTGATGCTGAAGGTAGATTGATTTTGGCTGATGCGCTTTGTTATGCTCATAAATATAATCCAAAAGAAGTGATTGATCTAGCTACTTTAACTGGAGCTTGTATGTCTGCTTTGGGATTGGAGCGTTCGGGTATATTTTCTGATGAAGAAAAAATGGTAGAAAAAATATTTCAAGCTGCTAATAATGTTGGTGAACAAGTTTGGCGATTACCTTTGGGTGAAGAATACAGTGAAGCAATCAAAAGTGAAGTAGCTGATATTAAAAATACTGGTGGAGTTGGAGGAGAAAGATATGGTACTGCTAGCACAGCAGCTGCTTTTTTACAATTTTTTACTAAAGATAAAAATGGCAAAGCTTATCCTTGGTTACACATTGATTTAGCAAGTGCAATTTATGGAAATAAAGGAAAACCTTGGATTAGAGTTGGTGCTAATGGTTTTGGTGTAGAAACTTTGGTAGAATATCTTAGAAATTTTTAATATTTTAGTTTTTTGTTTTCTGTAGAAATGACAAAGTGAGATGGAATAAGAATGACAAGAATAGTTAGTAGGAATGATAAAAATTCCCCCCTTGAGGGGGGTAGGGGGGTGTTATCATATAATTATATATTAAATATATTATGATTAAGAAAATAGAACTTTTAGCTCCAGCGGGTAGTCTGGAAAAAATGCGTTATGCTTTTGCTTATGGTGCTGATGCTGTATATATGGGCATTCCAGATTTTAGTTTGCGTGTGCGTATAAATAAATTTACTTTGGATGATGTTAGACAAGCTATAGAAGAAGCACATAAATTAAAAAAGAAAATTTATGTGACAGTAAATATTTATGCTCATAATCAACATTTAGAAAAATTACCAATTTATTTAAAAAAATTAAATGATTGGAAACCAGATGGATTATTAGTTTCTGATCCAGGAATTTTACAAATGGTAAAAAAATATGCTCCAAATTTAATTATTCATCTTTCCACTCAAGCTAATGCGACTAATTGGCAAGCTGTAAAATTTTGGTATGAACAGGGAGTGAAACGAGTAGTTTTAGGTAGAGAAGTAACTCTTGAAGAAATAAAAGAAATTCATAAACGAGTGCCAAAAGTAGAATTAGAATATTTTGCTCATGGGGCGATGTGTATGAGTTATTCAGGAAGATGTATGTTGAGCGCTTGGTTGTCTGGTCGTTCAGCTAATTTAGGTGATTGTTCTCAACCTTGTCGTTGGAAATATAATATAAATAACATAAATGTAGAAATTGAAGATCAAAATCATTTAGGAATAAAAATACCAGTTGAAGAAGATAAAAATGGTACTTATATTTTTAATTCCAAAGATATATGTATGATTGAATATTTGAATGAATTGATTGAAGCTGGAGTAATAAGTTTTAAAATAGAAGGTCGAGCTAAGAGTGTAGCTTATTTATCTACTATTGTAAAAACTTATCGTTTGGGATTAGACATTGTTAAGAGTAAAATTTCTCTTGTTGAAAAAAAGAAAAAATTAAAACAATTGAAGAAAAAATATTTAGATAATTTAATGACTCGCGGTTATACTACTGGCTTTTTGTTTGGTAGAGAGACTGTTGAACAAAATACAGAGTTTAGCCATCTTCTTAGTGAAGAAAAATTTGTTGGTGAAGTAGTGAATTATGAAAATGAAAAAGTTTGTATTATACCGCATAATGCTTTGCGAGTGGGAGATAAAGTTAGAATTATACAACCAAAAAATGAAGAACTTATTTTAACAATTAAAAAATTGTATAATTATAAAAATCAAAAAGCAGTATCAAGTGTTCATGGTGGAGTAGGTGAAACTTATTATTTTTTAAGTAAGAAACCAATTGCTAAATATTCTATACTTTTTAAGTATAATTAATTTATTTAATAAATTGTGTTTAAGAACACAAATTTAAAAAAATATAAATTTTATGTCAAAAACTAATATTAAAAAAATTCAAGCAAGAGAAATTCTTGATTCTCGAGGAAATCCAACTGTAGAAACTATGGTTACTTTGGAAGATGGTTCTGTTGGTGTGGCTGGTGTACCATCTGGCGCTTCTACTGGTACTTATGAAGCAGTTGAACTTCGTGATGGCGCTAAGCGTTATGGTGGTAAAGGTGTTTTGAAAGCTATTAAAAATGTTAATACTATTATTGCTCAATCTTTAGTAGGAAAGAATGCCTTAGATCAAAGAAAAATTGATGAAATTATGTTGAAACTTGATGGCACAACCAATAAAAAGAAATTAGGCGCTAATGCTATTTTGTCAGTTTCTTTAGCTGTGGCTCAAGCTGTATCTGTTTCTCTTAGAACTCCGCTTTATAAATATTTGCGTCAACAATATTCTCTTAAAGAAAAAATTTGGCGTATGCCAATACCAATGATGAATATTTTGAATGGTGGACGACATGCTGATAATGGATTAGGAATTCAAGAATTTATGATTATTCCTTTGAATAAAAAGTTTTCTGAGAGAGTTAGAATGGGTTCAGAAATTTTTCATTCTTTAGCTCGGATTTTATCAGAAAAAGGTTATCACACTAGTGTAGGTGATGAAGGTGGTTTTGCTCCAGAGTTGGCTAATAATGAACGAGCTTTGAAATTAATTATTCAGGCTATTGAAATTTCTGGGTATGTGCCAGGTAAAAATGTTTTCATTGGTTTGGATGTAGCAGCTTCAGAATTTTATAAGAATGGAAAATATTATTTTGAAAATCAAAAAGAAGGTTTAGCTCCAGATAAATTATTAAAAATTTATAATACTTGGGTTAATAAATATCCAATACTTTCAATTGAAGATGGTTTAGCTGAAGACGATTGGGAAAATTGGGCAAAATTAACTAAACAACTTGGTAAAAAAGTAAAATTGATTGGCGATGATTTATTTGTAACTAATGTAAAAAGATTGAAAAGAGGTATTGAGGAAAAAGTAGCTAATGCAATTTTAATTAAACCTAATCAAATTGGTACTTTGTCAGAAACTATTGATACTATTTTACTTGCTAAAAAGAATGGTTATGGTGTAGCTATTTCTCATCGTTCTGGCGAAACTACTGATACTTTTATTGCTGATTTAGCCGTAGCTGTGAATGCTGAATTTTTGAAAACAGGTTCACTTTGTCGTTCTGAAAGAGTAGAAAAATATAATCGAGTAATGAAGATTGAATCTGAAGTATTATAAAATTTATTTTAGTTTTACATTAAGTATTAAGATTTTTAAAATAAATTTAAAATTATTATTTTGAATTTAATTTAATATTAGAAATTTAAATTTTGGAATTATTAAATATTTTTTAATAAATATTATGCGTTTTAATATTATAACCATCTTTCCTAAAATTATAAGTTCTTATTGTTCAGAAACTATTCTTGATCGTGCTCAAAAAAATAATTTGCTTCAAATCAATCCTGTTAATTTGCGCGATTTTACTGATGATAAAAGACAAACAGTTGATGATACACCATATGGTGGAGGAGCAGGAATGGTAATGAAACCTGAACCATTTTACAAAGCTTTGAAAAGTTTAGGAGCAATTCCTTTTAGCAAAGATGATAGTTTAATAAAAGTAAAGAAAATTTTTACTGGTGATTTACAAAAGAAAAAACGCACAATTTTATTATCACCTCGTGGTCAACAATTTGATCAGCGAATGGCAGAACGTTTAAGTAAATTAGATGAAATTACTTTTGTGTGTGGCCGTTATGAAGGTATTGATCAGCGAGTAGTTGATTATATGGTAGATGAAGAAGTTTCGGTTGGTCCTTATGTGTTGGCCGGAGGAGAATTACCTGCTTTAGTTATGATTGAAAGTATTTCTCGTTTAATACCGGGAGTACTTGGTAATGAAGATTCATTATTAGAAGAAACTTTTGGTGGGAATAATAAAATAAATTTAAATTTGAAAAATCAAAATAATAAATTAGAAATTGAAAATTTAGATTGGGAATTTTTAAAAGAATATCCTCAATATACTAAGCCAGCTGATTTTAAAGGTTGGAAAGTTCCAGAAATTTTGTTAAGCGGTGATCATAAAAAGATTGCAGAATGGAGGAAAAATCAAATTAAAAAATAAAATAAATATTTAGGTAGTTTAGTCTTTGTTTTTAGATTTTTTTATTTTATCCCCAAAACTGTGCATATCTTTCTCTTGACAAGTTTTTTGATTTAATATAAAATTATCAAGCAAGTAAAAAATATTTACAATTTAAATTTTCTTAAGTAGTTAGAGTATTTAAGTTAGATAATTATTTTTATTAAAGTTTTAGCAAACTAAACTGGGAAGAAAAAAGAGCAACTCTTGTCCTCGGTATATTGAAGGAAAATAATGGGTTTCTCTTTTTTCTTTACTAGTAAAATATTTTACTAAATTAGAAATGAACTTTAACAATTTAACAACCACAAAACTATAATTATTTCTTCCAATAATTATAGTATAAAAATTCACATCAAGAATGTGACAAAGACAAGTTTCAATTTATTGAAACAAGACGTCTATTTCGTACAATGAATTATATACCTTCATTTTGAAGGATTAAAACTCTTTATTGAGAGTTTGATCCTGGCTCAGGATGAACGCTGGCGGCGTGTTTAAGGCATGCAAGTCGTGGGATCGGCCTTTTTTTTCTTCGGAATTTTGAGGTACGGACCGGCAAACGGGTGAGTAACACATTGGTAACCTACCTTCAAGACGGGGATAGCCCGGCGAAAGCCGGATTAATACCCGATAGTCATAGGAGAACTTATGTTTTTCTATGTAAATCCTTTTGGGCTTGAAGAGGGGCCTATGTCTGATTAGTTAGTTGGTGAGGTAATAGCTTACCAAGACCGTGATCAGTAGCAGGCGTGAGAGCGTGACCTGCCTCACTGGGACTGAGACACTGCCCAGACTCCTACGGGAGGCTGCAGTCAAGAATATTCGACAATGGGCGAAAGCCTGATCGAGCGACGCCGCGTGCAGGAAGAAGCCCCTCGGGGTGTAAACTGCTTTTCTCAGGGAAGAATTTGTGACGGTACCTGAGGAATAAGAGGTTGCTAACTCTGTGCCAGCAGCAGCGGTAATACAGAGACCTCAAGCGTTATCCGGATTCATTGGGCGTAAAGCGTCCGCAGGTGGTTTGAAAAGTTAATAGTCAAATCTTGAGGCTTAACTTCGAGGCTGCTATTAATACTATCAAACTAGAGACTGGGAGAGGCAAGCGGAACTATCGGTGTAGTCGTAATAAGCGCTGATATCGATAGGAACACCAAAGGCGAAGGCAGCTTGCTAGAACAGTTCTGACACTCATGGACCAAAGCGTGGGTAGCGAAAGGGATTAGATACCCCTGTAGTCCACGCCCTAAACGATGCGCACTAGGTATCGGGAGTATCGACCCTCTCGGTGCCGTTGAAAAAAGCTAACGCGTTAAGTGCGCCGCCTGGGGAGTACGGCCGCAAGGTTAAAACTCAAAGGAATAGACGGGGACCCGCACAAGCGGAGGATCATGTGGTTTAATTCGATGGTACGCGGCGAACCTTACCTAGGTTTGACATGTAGCTGCAAGCTTGCTGAAAGGCGAGCCGCCTTTGAGGGTGCTACACAGGTGCTGCATGGTTGCCGTCAGCTCGTGCCGTGAGGTGTACCGTTAAGTCGGGTAACGAGCGTAACCCTTGTTCTGTGTTAAATGCACACAGAAGACTGCCTACGCAAGTAGGAGGAAGGTGGGGACGACGTCAAATCAGCATGGCTCTTACATCTAGGGCTACACACATGATACAATGGCTGGTACAAAGGGTAGCGAAATCGCGAGATGGAGCTAATCTCAAAAAACCAGTCTCAGTTCGGATTGCAGGCTGAAATTCGTCTGCATGAAGTTGGATTCGCTAGTAAACGCGCATCAGCCACGGCGCGTTGAATACGTTCTCGGGTCTTGTACTCACCGCCCGTCACACCACGAAAGTTGACAATGCCCAAAGGCTCCTTCGGGGGACTAAGGCAGGGTCAGCGATCAGGGTGAAGTCGTAACAAGGCATCTGTAGCGGAAGCTGCGGATGGATCACCTCCTTTCTGGAGAAATTTCTGTGAAAACAGAACATATCCATAAGTTGGTTCCGATCTTGATCGGGATCAAATTGTCAGAGTAGACGTTAAAAATCTTTGTCACATTCTTGCCGTGAAAATAAAATAATCACCTAAAAGGGTGATTTTATTTTTGTTAATATTTTTTTCTTGACTCCATTTAATATTCTCGTTATAATTCTATAATAAAATAAATCAATAATTAAAAAAATATGTCATCATTAGATCGTTTAATAAATTTAGCCAAAAGAACAGGAGATCGTCTTATTATCCATGATTCATTTGAAGATCAAGATATAGTTATTATGAGTGTAGGGGAATATGAAAAAATAATAGAAAATAATAGTATTAATTATAGAAATAGTAATGTTCGAGGTTTGACTAGTGAACAACTTTTGGATCAAATTAATCGTGATATTGCAATTTGGCGAGCAGATAAAGAGTTAGATGAAAAATGGGAAAATGAAATGATCTTAGAAGATGAATATGATGATCTTGTGCCTTTTGATCCTTTTTCGGAAGTTGATTATCATCCTACAGAATGGCATACAGCAGGTGATATTTTGGAAGATAAATTTAAAAATATTTCATTAACAAAAAAAGAAAATGATCAAAATTATTCTTCTATTACAGGAGAAGAATTTTTAAATGAAGGAGTAAAAAATGTTCCTTTTAAACAGGAAGAATCAGAGATTAATTGGAATGAAAATAATTTAGTGAATGATGAGGAGCCAGTTTTTTATGAAGAACCAGTTTAATGAAGAAATAAAAAATAAATCATCCTGAAGTAGGGTGATTTTATTATTTTATTTTTTTGATTTATGTTTTATAATTTATATTTATGTTTTGTCCCCAGTTTATGCTCTTGACGTTCTATAATATTTTAGTTATAATTACAGCCGTCTAATTTTGGGCATTTTTTAATATCCCAAATGTTATATATTTTTTAAATTACATACACCGCTGGATAACAAAATCAATTTCGACCACTCGAATTGATGCGGTAAAATAATGTACGTATGGCAGAATTTTTAAGATCAAAGCCACACGTTAATGTGGGTACTATTGGTCATGTAGATCACGGCAAGACTACTCTTACAGCTTCTATTTTAAAAGTAGCTGCTGCTCATGGTTTGTTTGCTCAATCTAAAAATGTTGATGAGATTGATGCTGCGCCAGAAGAGAAGGCTCGTGGTATTACTATTTCCACTACTCACGTAGAATATGAGTCTGAAGCTAGACATTATGCTCATGTAGATTGTCCAGGTCATGCTGACTATGTTAAAAACATGATTACTGGTGCTGCTCAAATGGATGGTGCTATTTTAGTAGTTTCTGCTGCTGATGGTCCAATGCCACAGACTCGAGAACATATTTTGCTTGCTCGTCAAGTAGGTGTGCCTTATATTGTGGTATTTTTAAATAAAGTTGATCAAGTTTCTGATCCAGAATTAATTGATTTGGTTGAAGAAGAAGTTAGAGATTTATTGAATAAATATAATTTTCCTGGTGATAAGACTCCTATTATTCGTGGTTCAGCTTTGAAAGCTTTGGAAAATCCTAGTGATGAAGCTGCTTCTAAACCAATTTTGGATCTTTTGAAGAGTATGGATGAATATATTCCAACTCCAGAAAGACCTTTAGATAAAGATTTTTTAATGCCAATTGAAGATGTTTTTTCAATTGATGGTCGTGGTACTGTAGTTACTGGACGTATTGAAAGAGGTTTAATAAAAGTTGGTGATGAAGTTGAAATTGTTGGTATGGGTGCAGAAGTTACTAAAACTACTGTTACTGGTGTAGAAATGTTTAACAAAAGTTTACAACAAGGTGAAGCAGGTGATAATGCTGGAATTTTGCTTCGTAGTACCAAAAAAGATGAAGTTGAAAGAGGTCAAGTTTTAGCTAAACCAGGAACTATTACTCCTCATACTGAATTTGAAGCTGAAGTAATTGCTTTAACAAAAGAAGAAGGTGGTCGTCATAAACCATTTTTCACTGGTTATAAACCACAATTTTATATTCGTACAACTGATGTAACTGGTGAAGTTACTTTGCCAGCTGGTACTGAAATGGTAATGCCTGGTGATACTGTTAATTTTAAAGTTAAATTGATTGTACCAGTTGCTATGGAAGAAAAAATGCGTTTTGCTATTCGTGAAGGTGGACGCACTGTTGGTGCTGGTGTAGTAACTAAAATTATTGTTTAATAATGGAATTGAGGAGGGTCTAAATTAAAGACCCTCCTTGTTCTATCTTAATTACGTTCATTTATTTTTTTAATATGGATAATACAGTTAAGAGTAAAAGTGAAAATAGTCAAAGAATTCGTATCAAAATTAGAGCTTACGATAATAAAATTATTGATAAAGCTACTAAAACTATCATTGACACAGCTGAAAGAAATAATGCCAAAGTTGTTGGTCCAGTACCATTACCAACTGAAAAGAATAAATTTAGTGTGAATCGTTCTACTTTTGTTCATAAGACAGCTTCTGAACAATATGAAATGCGAACTCACAAAAGATTAATTGATATTTTGGATCCAAATCCAAAAACAATTGATGCTTTGATGAATTTAAATTTACCAAGTGGTGTTGATATTGAAATAAAGATGAATTAGAATTTCTAGTTGTGGATAAGAAAGAAAATACACTCTTGACAATGATATTAAATTAGACTAAAATATAGCCACTTTAGAAGGTTTCATTTATTTAAATCAGATAAGATCCTAATAGGAAAACATCTGGGTCAAAGATAATGAAAATAGTGAGGTAATTTGCAAATTGAAATTTTTAAAATAAGCCATTATATTTCTGTGTGAAAATAGAGGCTAGAAGCATAGTTTTAATTTATTGAAATTTTGCTTCTAGTTTTTTGTTACCCGAAGCTTAAAAATATATATGAAATTTATTTTAGGTAAAAAACAGGGAATGACTCAAGTTTTTAGAGAAGATGGAATTGTAATTCCAGTTACTCGTATTCAAGCCGGTCCTTGTGTTGTCACTCAAGTAAAAACTAAAGAAAAAGATGGAGTAAATGCTGTCCAATTTGGTTTTGGTAAACAAAAAAATTTTCGTTTATCAAAAGCTTTACAAGGTCATCTAAAAGATGTGGCTTGGAATGAAAAAGAAAGTCCAAGAAATTTACAAGAAATAAAAGTAGAAAAACATAATTTAAAAAAAGGCGATATTTTTACTGTTAAAATTTTTACACCTGGTGAAAAAGTACAAGTTACCGGTACTTCCAAAGGAAAAGGTTTTCAAGGTGTAGTTAAAAGACATCGTTTTAAAGGTTCTTTGGCTACTCATGGTCACAAAGATCAATTACGCATGCCTGGTTCTATTGGTGCAATTGACAATCAGCGTGTATTAAAGGGTACTAGAATGGGTGGACATATGGGTGATGAACAAGTAACTATTAAAAATTTAGAAATTATAGAAGTTTTACCTGAAACAAATGATATTTTAATAAAAGGAGCTGTTCCAGGTGCAAAAAATAGTTTAATTTTGATTAGTTGTAATGATGGAGAAATAATTGTAGAAAATGAAAATAATGAAGAAGCTAAGAAAGAAACTGTTTCAGAAGTAAAAAATATTGAAGAACCTGCAGATGTTGTAGAAGAAAAAGAAGAAAAATCTGAGACAAATTTAGTTACAGAAGATAAACAAAATTAATTGTTATGTTAAAAGTAAAAGTTTACAATCAAGAAGGTAAAGAAAGTGGAAGTTTAGATTTGAATGAATCAATTTTTGGTGTTAAACCAAAATTATCTGTTGTTTATCAAGTGTATAATGCAATTATTGCTAATTCTAGAGAACCATGGGCTGATACCAAAAATAGAAGTGAGGTAAGAGGTGGTGGTAAAAAACCTTGGAAACAAAAGGGAACAGGTAGAGCTCGTCATGGTTCTATTCGTTCACCTTTGTGGGTTGGTGGTGGTGTGACTTTTGGTCCTTTAAGCATTAGAAATTATAAACAAAAAATTAATAAAAAAATGAATTCTTTGGCAGTAAAAATGTGTTTAAGTGATAAGGTTGCTGAAAATAAAATGATTGTTATTGAAGATTTTTCTGTAGAAGGGAAAGTAAAACCAATAGCTGATTTACGTTCAAAATTACCGGGTGCTGGAAAAACTACAATTTTATTAGCTAATGAAGTGAATCAAAAATTAAATTTAGCTACACGAAATATTAAAAATTTAAATATGCAACAAGCAAAAGATGTTAATGTTGCAGATTTACTTAATCATCAGTTTATAATTATTACTAAAAAAGGAATAGAAATTTTGGAAAAACGTTTAGCAAAATAATATGGGTTTATTAAATAAAATTACAAAAAAAGATAATAAAAAAGCAGTTAGCAAAGATACTGATGTTAAGATTGCCAAAAAAGTTAATAAAAAAGAAGAAGAAAATGTAAAAAAAGTTTCTACTAATAAAAAAACAAAAAATATTTCATATTCTATTTTGATCAATCCTTTAATTAGTGAAAAATCAGCTATTGCTGAAAGTAAGGGGACTTATGTATTTGTAGTTGATGCTAAAACTAATAAAATAGAAGTAAAAAAAGCTATTGAAGAAGTTTATGGAATAAAACCAAAAGATGTAAGAATGATTAATGTAGAAGGAAAAAAAGTTCGTCATGGCAGAAATAAAGGTAAAAGAAAAGAATGGAAAAAAGCAATTGTTACCTTACCTGCAGGACAATCAATAAGTATCCATGAAGGAGTATAATATTTATGACTATTAAATTACACAAACCAACTACACCGGGCAGACGCAAATCAAGTGTTCAAGATTTTTCTGATATTACCAAAACTACTCCAGAAAAATCATTGATTGAACCATTAAAAAAGAAAGCTGGAAGAAATAATACTGGAAGAATTACTGTTCGTCATCAGGGCGGTGGAGCTAAAAAAATGTATAGAAAAGTTGATTTCAAAAGAGATATTTTTGATGTTGAAGCTGAAGTAAAAGCTATTGAATATGATCCAAATAGAGGAGCAAGAATAATCTTAGTGGAATATACTAATGGTAAAAAATCTTATTTTTTGGCTCCAAATGGAATAAAAATAGGTGACAAAATAATATCTAGTGCCAAAAAGATTGAAGCCAAGATTGGTAATAGAACAACTTTGGAAAATATTCCAGTTGGTTTATTTGTACATAATATTGAATTAACTCCTGGAAAAGGTGGACAAATAGTTCGTGGTGCTGGTAATTCTGCTCAGTTACAAGTAATTGAAGGAGATTATGCTCAGATTAAATTACCTTCTGGAGAAGTAAGAAAAATTTTAAAAAATTGTTTTGCTACTATTGGACAAGTGAGTAATCCTGATTATTCTTTAGTAAGATGGGGCAAAGCTGGGAGAATGAGACACAGAGGTATTAAGCCTACTGTAAAAGGAAAGAGTATGAATCCTTGCGATCACCCTCATGGTGGTGGTGAAGGACGCAATCCAATTGGTTTAAAGAGCGGTCCAAAAACAAAATGGGGTAAATTGGCTCGCGGTGTTAAGAGTAGAAAACCAAATAAGTGGAGTAATAAATTTATTGTTCAAAGAAGAAAAAGAAAAACATAATAATTAAAAAATAGTTTAAATAAAAGTTATGTCAAGAAGTTTGAAAAAAGGACCTTATGTAGATGAAAAACTTTTAAAAAAGGTCATGAATGCAATAAAAACTGGTGAACGAAAGCCTATTAAAACTTGGGCTCGTGCTTGTACTATCACTCCTGAAATGGTAGGCATGACTTTTTCTGTTCATAATGGAAAAGATTTTTTACCAGTATATGTAGATGAAAATATGGTAGGTCATAAAATGGGAGAATTTTCTCCAACTCGTAAATTTATAAGCCATGGTGGTAAAATGGCAAAAGAACAAAAGAAAGCAAAATAATATATGAAAGCTCAAGCTATTGCAAAACTTAGATATTTGAGAACATCTCCTCGTAAGGTGAGATTGTTGATTGATTTGATTCGTGGTTTGAAAGTTGAAGAAGCTATTGCTCAATTAGAAAATTCTCAAAAAGATGCTTCTAGACCAGTATTAAAGTTATTAAAATCAGCTGTTGCCAATGCTGTACATAATGATGGTTTAGATGAAAATACTTTAATTGTTAAAACAACTTTTGTTGATAAAGGACCAATGTTAAAGCGTTGGATGCCAAGAGCTATGGGAAGAGCTTCAGCTATACATAAACACACTTCACATGTTACTCTAATATTAGAAGGAGAAGTGAAAGAAGGTAAAAAGAAAATTAAAAAAGAAAAAGTAAAAGTAGAAGAAAATAAAGAAGTTAAAAATGAAAATAAAAAAAATGTAAAAAAGACAACGGTCAAAAAGACTATTAAGAAGGAAAGTAAAAAATAATTAATATTTTATGGGTCATAAAGTTCATCCAAAAATTCATCGTATACAAGTCATTTACACTTGGGATTCCAAATGGTTTGGGAAAAATAATTATCCTAAAATGATTGAAACTGATATCAAAATACGTGAGTATCTCAAAAAGAAATTTAAAGATGCTCATATTGATTCTCTTAGTATTGAAAGAAGTCCAAAGGATATGACTATCACTATTTTGGCTGCAAAACCAGGTTTAATTATTGGTCGTGGTGGTAAAGGTTTGGATGATTTACGAAAAGAAATTGAAAGAAAATTTTTACAAATGTCATTACGAGTAAAATTAAATATAAAAGAAGTTTCTTCACCAGCATTATCTGCTCAAGTATTGTCTCAGACTCTTGTGGCTGATATTGAACGCCGTATGCCTTTTCGAAGAGTTATGAAACAAGGTATTGAGAGAGCTATGAAAGCTGGAGCTAAGGGAGTAAAGATTTGTATGTCTGGTCGTTTAAATGGAGTAGAAATTGCTCGAACTGAAAAATTATCCGCTGGTACAGTACCTTTGATAACTTTGCGTTCAGATGTTGATTATGCTTTTTCAGAAGCTAATACTATTTATGGAAAAATAGGTGTAAAAGTTTGGATTTGTCATGGTGAAGTATTTGGGCGTAAAGATAAGTTTACTGAAATGGATAAAAATGAAAATCTTGAAAAGAAAGAAACTAAAAATATTAATAAATAATTTGAAGAAAGTAATCTAGAAATATGTTATTACCAAAAAAAGTAAAACATAGAAAATGGCATAAGCCAAGAAGAGCAAATAAGGGAGTTGCTAGTAGAACAAATAAAATAGATTTTGGTAGTTTTGGTTTAGTTTCACAAACACATGGTTGGGTTACTTCTCGTCAAATAGAATCAGTTAGAAAAGTTTTAACTCGTTATGTAAGACGTGGAGGTAAGATTTGGATTAGAATATTTCCTGATCGTCCAGTTACCAAAAAAGGCAATGAGGTTCCAATGGGTGGTGGTAAAGGTTCTCCTGATCATTATGTTGCTACTATTAAGCCAGGAACTGTAATGTTTGAGATGGAAGGTATTCCAGAAAATAAAGCAAGGGAAGCAATAAATTTGGCAATTTATAAATTACCAGTTAAGGCGAAATTTATTAAGAAAAATTAATTCTATGGATTTTAAGGATTTAAAAAATAAAAATGAAAGAGATTTACATGAATTACTTTCTGAAAAAAGAAATGAACTACGAGAAATGAAGTTTAAGATTAGTGGTAAGCAAATGAAAAATTTATCTGAGGTTAAAAAGAATAAAAAAATAGTTGCTCGTATTTTGACTTTATTAAATCAGAAAAAAGAAGAGCAAACTAATAAATAAATGTTATGACTAAAACAGAAAAAAAAGAAGCTATACATTTTCAATTTGAAGGTGAAGTGGTAAGTGTGAAGGAAAATAAAACAATCCATGTTTTGGTTAAAACAACAAAGCTTCATGAAAAATATAAAAAACAATATGTTACTTCTCGTAAGTATGCAGTTCATGATGAAAAGAATGAAGCTCAATTAGGAGATATAGTTTTATTTCAAGAATGTCGTCCAATTAGTAAAACAAAAAAATGGAGATTGATAAAAATTTTAAAGAAAGCTGTTAAATAAAAAAATATGATTCAGCATAGATCAATGTTAAAAGTTGCCGATAATAGTGGTGCTAAAAAATTACAATGCATTCGTGTTTTAGGTGGTTATAAAAAGCGTTACGCTGTAATTGGTGATATAATTACTTGTACTGTAAAAGAAGCTGTGCCAAGAGCGGCTATCAAAAAAGGTGATATTGTTCATGCTGTGATTGTTAGACAAAGAAAAGAAAAACGTCGTCCAGATGGTACTTATATTCGTTTTGATGATAATGCTGCTGTGGTAGTAGATAAAAAGAATAAAGAAATGAAAGGTACACGAGTTTTTGGACCGATTGCTAGAGAATTAAGAAACAAGGGTTTTCAGAAGATTGCTTCATTGGCTCCAGAAGTTTTATAAAAAATTAATAATTTATAGATTAAATAATAAATTAATTGAGTAATTAAAAAGTTAAATTAATTTGCAAAATCAGTATAAATAAGTTTAAATCAATATTATGAAAATAAAAACCGGTGACAAAGTAAAAGTATTAGTAGGAAAAGATAAAGGAAAGACTGGAAAAGTAATTCAAGTTTTTATTAATGATAAAAAAGGACAAAGTTATGTTGTAGTAGAGAATGTTAATATTTTGAAAAAAAATATGCGTCCTCGTAGAGAAGGTGAAAAAGGTAGAATTATTGAATTGCCAGCTCCAATTAATATTAGTAATGTTATGTTGATTGATCCTAAGTCAAATAAACCTACTAGAATCGGTTATAAATTTGAAGGCAAAGAAAAGAAAAGAGTAGCCAAAGTAAGTGGAGAATATATTGATTAATAATTACTTTCAAATATTATATATGGAATCAAGATTGTATAAAAAATATAAAGAAGAAGTAGTTCCAGCTTTGCAGGAAGAGTTTGGTTATAAAAATACTATGCAAGTGCCAAAAATTGTTAAAGTAACTTTGAATGTTGGTTATGGCAAGCATGCTAAAGAAAATAATTTTATAGAAAATGTTGAAAGAACTTTATCTGCTATTTCTGGACAAAAACCAGTTCATAATAAAGCTACTAAATCAATTTCAAATTTTAAAATTAGAGAAGGTATGAATATTGGTGCTTCAGTTACTTTGCGTGGTAAAAAAATGTATGATTTTATTGATAAATTGATTAATGTTACTATGCCTCGAGTAAGAGATTTTCGAGGAATAAATCCAAAATCATTTGATATTAATGGAAATTATTCTATTGGTTTTAAAGAGAATATTGCTTTTCCAGAGATAAAAAGTGATGCGATTGATCAGATTCATAGTTTACAAGTGGTGATCAATACTACTGCAAAAAATAAAAAAGAAGGTTATTCTTTATTAGAAAAAATGGGTTTTCCATTTAAAAAAGATGATAAATAATTTTGGAAGCTATGGCTACACAATCACAAAAAGCAAAATCAAATAAGACACCAAAATATAGTACACGAATAGTAAGACGCTGTTGGAGATGTGGGCGTAAACGCGGGTTTATGAGAAAGTTTGGTTTATGTCGTATTTGTTTTCGTGAACTTGCTAATAATGGCAAATTGCCTGGAATTAGAAAATCCAGTTGGTAATTTTAATAATTTAATGATAAATATCAAATATATAATATGATGACTGATCCAATTGCTGACATGTTAACTCGCATACGAAATGCTCAATTAAGCCACAAGAAAACAGTGGAAATTCCTTTTTCAAAATTAAAAAAGGTAATTGTTGAGTTATTAAGTAGAGAAGGTTATGTAGGAAAAGTAGAAGAGAGTGGAGAGACTCACCCTGTTTTAATAGTGGAATTGAAATATAATGGAAAAAAACCTGTGATTCAATCTCTCAAACGTGAAAGTAAGCCAGGACATCGTGTTTATTTACAAAAAAATGATTTACCAAAAATTCTTAATGATTATGGAATTGCTATTATTTCTACTTCCAAAGGCATTATGACTAATAAAGAAGCTAGAGCTCAAGGAATTGGCGGTGAAATTATTTGTTCTGTTTACTAATTAATTGTTTTATGTCACGTATAGGAAAACAAAAAATTGAATTACCAGCTGGTGTTACTGTAGAAGTTAAAGAGAATAATACTATCTTGGTAAAAGGACCAAAAGGTCAAAATGAACGTGTTTTTGATTCTCGTGTTATTTTGATTAAAGAAGATAATGTTGTTGGAGTAGATATTAAAAATAAAGAAAAAAAAGACGAAGTATCACTTTGGGGCACTTATTCTTCACATTTAAAAAATATGATTTTAGGTGTTTCTCAAGGATTTAAAAAACAATTAGAAATTAATGGTGTTGGTTATAAAGTAGCAATGCAAGGTAAAGATTTAAAATTAGAAGTTGGATTTTCTCATCCAGTTATTTTCAATATACCTGAAGGTGTTCAAGCATCTGTGGAAAAAAATGTGATTACTTTAGAAGGAGTGAATAAAGAATTGGTTGGACAGACAGCTTCTGAATTAAGAGCAGTTCGTAAACCAGAACCTTATAAAGGTAAGGGTATAAAGTATGTTGAAGAAGTAATTCGTCGTAAAGCTGGAAAGACTGCTGGTAAAGGTGAATAATAATCATTTGGAATAATTCTTTAAAAATATGCTTAATAAGAAAAGTTTAAAATTAGAAAGACGCAAAAACAGAATTAGAGCAAAAATTTCTGGTACTGCTGAAAAACCTAGATTAAATGTTCATCGTAGTTTAACAAATATTTTTGCTCAATTAATTGATGATGTTGCAGGAAAGACTCTTGTTTCAGTACATAGTAAAAAAATTAAACCAGGTGAAGCAAAAGAATATAAAGGTAAAACAGCTTTGGCTTATTTAGTAGGTAAAGAAATTGCTACTCAAGCTAAAGCTAAAGGAATTACTAAAATAGTATTTGACCGAGCAGGAAATAAATATCATGGTAGAATTGCTGCTTTGGCAGAAGGTGCTCGTGAAAATGGTTTAATATTTTAATTTTAAATTTTTATTTTGTTTATAATAATAAGTTGTTATGGCTATCAATAATAAATTTAGAAAGAAAAAAATGCCTAAAGAAAAGCCAGAATTTGATCAACAGATTGTGGACTTAGCTCGTGTTACTCGTGTTACCAAAGGTGGAAAACAACTTAGTTTTCGAGCTGTTGTTTTGATAGGTGATCATAAGGGTCGTGTTGGTTATGGTGTAGAAAAAGGTAAAGATGTGCAAATTGCAGTTGAAAAAGCAGTTAATCATGCTAAGAAAAATTTGATTACTATTCCTACAACTTATGGTACTATTCCTCATATGTCTGAAGCTAAATTTGGAGCTGCAAAAGTATTATTAAGACCAGCTCCACAAGGTTCTGGAGTTATTGCTGGAGGTTCAGTTAGAGCAGTTTTGGAAATGGCGGGTATACAAAATATATCTGCCAAAATACTTGGTAAAACAAATAATAAAATGAATAATATCAAAGCTACTTTTGCTGCTTTGAAAAAATTTAAAGTAAAAGCAATTAAAAAAGTTGACAAAAAGTCTGATATTGTAACTACTCCTAAAAAAGAAGAAAAAAAAGTTATCAAAAAAGTTAAAACTGAAACAAAAATAAAAACTACTAAGAAAGAAAGTAAATAATTTTTAATATGAGTTTATCTCCAAATACAATTAAACCAGCAAAAGGCGCTAAGAGAAAAAGTAAGCGTCTTGGTAGGGGAATTGGTTCTGGAAAAGGTACAACTGCTGCGCGTGGTACAAAAGGACAAAAAGCTCGTTCTGGAGGGAAAAGTAGACGACAAATTAGAGCCTTCAAGGCTTCTTTACAAAAAGTACCTAAATTGAGAGGTTTCAAAACTTTACAAAAAACAAAAGAAACTGTTACTTTGGCTATGTTAGAAAAAGTGGCTGAAGATAATAAAATTATTACTCCAATTTTTTTAGAAAAAAAAGGTGTAATTTCTTCTGCTAAAAATGGTGTAAAAATTGTGTCTAGTGGTGAATTAAAAAAGAAAGTAGAAATTAATGGTTGTTTGGCTAGTAAAAAAGCTGTAGAAATGATTGAAAAAGTGGGTGGTTCAATAAAATTCTAATTACGAGTATATAGATTTTTATTTATAATTTTGTAAATTAATAAAATCATAAATTCTAGATTGGTTAATTTATGTGGGAAAAAATTAGAAAAATTTGGAATATAAAAGATCTTCGTAGGAATATTCTTTTTGTTTTAGGTATGTTGGTAATTTTTCGCTTGGCTGCCCATATTCCTATTCCAGGAGTAGATTCTCTTGCTCTAAAAGAATATTTTGCTAGTAATCAAATTTTAGGTTTGATGAATATTTTTTCTGGTGGTACTATGCAAAATTTTTCTGTAGTAATGCTTGGTGTTTCACCATATATTACAGCTTCTATTATTTTCCAACTTTTAACTATGGTAGTTCCTAGATTAGAAGAAATGCAAAAAGAAGGTGAATCTGGAAGACAAAAAATAAATATGTATACTCGTTTGGCTACTGTACCTCTAGCTTTTTTACAAGCTTATGCAATGATAAAACTTTTAGGACAATCACAAAATAGAATTTTACCAGATCTGAATACATTTAACTTGATTGCTGTGATGCTTACTATTACTGCTGGTACGATATTTTTGATGTGGATTGGTGAATTGATTACTGAAAAAGGGATTGGCAATGGTCTTTCTCTTTTGATTTTTGCTGGTATTGTTTCTAGTTTGCCACAGGTTGTTCAAAATGTAATAGTCAATTATAATCCAGCTGATTTATATACTTATTTATTATTTTTAGGTGTAGCAGTAATTACCATAGTTGGTGTAGTAATAATTTCTGAAGGACAGCGTAATATTCCAGTAAGTTATGCTAAACAAATTCGTGGTAATAAAGTTTATGGTGGTAGTTCTACTCATTTACCTTTGAGAGTAAATATGACAGGGGTAATTCCAATCATTTTTGCTATTTCATTAGTATTATTTCCACCAATGATTGCTCAGTTTTTTGTTAATGGATCTGGAATAATGGCTAAATTATCTTTGGGAGTTATTAATTTATTTAATAATCAATTATTTTACGCAATATTATATTTTTTATTAGTTTTTGGTTTTACTTATTTTTATACTGCAGTTATTTTCCATCCTCAAAAGATTGCTGAAAATTTACAAAGACAAGGTGGTTTTATTCCAGGTATTCGTCCTGGTAAACAGACTGAAGAATATTTAGCTAAAACTATGAGTAAATTGATTTTTCTTGGTGCTACATTTCTTGGTTTGATTGCTATTTTGCCATTAATTTTGAAAGCTTTTACTGGTTCTCAATCATTAGTGATTGGAGGTACAAGTTTATTGATTGTTGTTGCCGTAGCTATTGAGACAGCTAAACAAATTGATTCTCAAATTGAGATTCATGAATATGATAGAATGTAAAAAATAGTAAATAATAAATTTTATAAATTAAAATAATCGATTTAAATATCGGTTATTTTTTTATTAAATTTAAAGGTTAAAAATTATTTTTTTTGAATAAATTTTAATTATAACCTTGTCAAAGAGAAATAATTATGTTATCATAATCTTGGCTAATTTAAGCTAAGTTTTATGAAAAAAATTATAATATTAATGGGAGTGCCAGGGAGTGGAAAAGGAACTCAAGCTCGAATATTAAAACAAAAATTTAATTATGGTCATATTTCAACTGGTGATTTATTGCGGGCTTTGGATGCTGATCCAGATGGCGATTTAGAAGATAAAAAAATGTTAGCTGATATGAAAGCTGGCAAATTGGTTGCTGATGATTTAATTTACAAATTAGCATTTAAAGAAATTGAAAAATATTTAAATAATAATCAAGGAATTGTTTTGGATGGAGCAATTAGAAATGTTGATCAAGCCAAAGAATATCAAAAGTTTTTTATTAAAAAAAATGTAGCAGATGAAGTGATTGTTATTGAAATAAAATTGTCTGATGAAACAAGTTGGAATCGTTTAACAAAAAGAAAAGTTTGTCCAAGTTGTGGTTTTATTTTACCTTATTCATTAGAAAATGAATTAAAAATTGATTGTCCAGAATGTGGTGATAAATTAATTATTAGAAAAGACGATAATCCTGATACTATTAAAAAAAGAATTGAAGATCAAGGTAATAAAGCAATTGAACCAATTTTAAATTATTATCAAGAATTAGGTCTTTTGGTAAATGTGGATGGAGAAAAAAATATAGACAAAGTAGATGAAGAAGTTTGTAAAATTTTACTTTCATAATATGGCATATATAAAATCACCAGAAGAGGTGAACAAAATAATTGAAGGAGGAAAAATAATTGGGGAAATTTTAGAAAAAATTTCTTTAATGGTTAAACCGGGTATTTCAGCTTGGGAAATAGATCAAGAAGCTGAAAAGTTGATTCGTGAGGCAGGTGGACGACCAGCTTTCAAAAATTATCGTAGTTATAGAGGTGAACCGCCATTTCCTTCTACAATTTGCGCTTCAGTAAATGAAGAAGTTGTACATGGAATTGCTTCTAAAGAGAAGATATTAAAAGAAGGAGATATTTTTAGTATTGATATTGGTATGCAATGGCCAGTCAATTCTGGTTTAGGAGAAAATGGCAATGGTTTTTTTACAGATACAGCTATTACAATTCCAGTTGGTGAAGTTTCTCAAAAAATAAAACAATTATTATCAGTAACTCAGGAGTCTTTGGAAAAGGGGATTGCTGCTGCTGTAGTTGGTAATAATATTGCTGATATTGGTAAAACAATAGAAGATTATATTAAACCACAAGGTTATGGAATTGTGAGAGATTTAGTAGGTCATGGGGTAGGACATTCTGTTCATGAAGATCCAAAAGTGCCAAATTATTATGATCAGCAATTGCAAAAATGGGATTTACATGAAGGAGTGGTGATTGCTATTGAACCAATGGTAACTATGGGGGATTATAATGTAGAAACTGCTGCTGATGGTTGGAGTATTTCTACTGTGGACAAGAGTTTATCAGCTCATTTTGAACATACAGTTGTTATTACTAAGAATGGTCCAATTGTTGCCACGAGAAGACCATCAGAAAAATTTTAATATGAATATACTTGGAGTTGATTATGGAAAAAAAAGAATTGGTTTAGCTTGGATGCAAACTGGATTGGATATTATTTTACCTTATGGTTTAGTAGATTCTTTGGATCAATTAGTAAAACTTATCAAGAAAGAAAAAATAGATAAAGTTATTTTTGGTCTTCCTCTTGGTTTAGAAAATATGGGAGAAAATGAAAATACTAAACGAATTAGAAAATTTGCTGAGGAATTAAAAAAACAAACAGAGGTAGAAGTTGATTTTGCGGATGAGAGATTGACTACGGCAGAAGCGATGGAAATGGGAGGAGAAGTTAGTTTGGATGAAAAAGCTGCCATGCTTATTTTGCAAACTTATTTAGACAAATAAATATATGCAAGCGATAATTTTAGCACGCCGTGATTTTCGTGAATCAGATCAAATTATTTCTTTTTTAACTTTAGAAAAAGGAAAAATGGAAGTTTTGGCTAAGGGAGTAAAAAAAATAATTAGTAAAAATTCGGCTCATTTAGAGCCGTTTTCCTATGTTGAATTAGAAATTATTAAAGGTAAAGAATTGAATCATTTAGGTGCAGTGCAGAGTATAGATTATTTTATAAATATTAGACAAGATTTACAAAAAAGTTTGATAGCTGGGTTTATAGTAAGTTTATTAAATAAAATATTGGAAATAGAAGAAAAAGATAAAAGAATTTTTATATTATTAAAAAGTTGGTTGAAATTTGTGAATAATTGTTCAGAGATAAAATTAGTTATGGTGGATGGTTTTGTGGTGAAATTATTATTTTATCTTGGTTTAGATATTGTTTCTGTAGAAAAAACGAGTAGGGAGTTGAAAAAAGATTTGACTATTTTATTAGAAGGAGATTGGCAATTGATTTTTAATTTGAAATTTGAAAAAGGAGAGTATGAAAAATTGCATAGATTAATTTATAAATTTTTAGTGTTTCAAATTGGAAAAAAAATTAATGATTGGGGTTCTTTTGTTTTTTCTTGATTTTTTATTTTATAATAATATTTTTTTGTAATTTTTATTTATCAACAGTTATATTTGACAATTAAAATTTAAGTGCTAAAATAAAAATATATGAAACTATATTCAAAATTGTCTTTGCGACAATTAAATAACAATAATAATTTGTTATCTCCCGATGGTGTGGTATAGTTTTTATTTTTTTAGATAATACCCACCGATCGGTGGGTATTTTATTTTGAGTAGTTGAGTTGGTGTAATAATGCGCTGTCTGTCCGTCATGCTCTCCTGTAGTTCAATTGGTAGAACACTGCACTGTTAATGCAGATGTTGTAGGTTCGAGCCCTACCGGGAGAGCAAGGCGATTGGTAGACAGGTTAACGCGGTTATTGTAGGTTTGAGTTTATTTTGGTAGTTAAAGTAATTTTTGTTTAAGATGAATTAACTTTGAACTAATAATTGCAAGAACAATATATTGTTAATATAAAGTTGTAGGTTTGATTTTAATAATTAATAAAAGGAATAATTGATAAAATAAAATATAAACCTGTATTAACAATACAGGTTTATATATTTTTAATTATTTTAATAATTTGAAAGAGTGATTTAATTCACTTTTTATGATGGGGTTTGGGGGAGGTTCTCCATTCCTCCCCCTTGGCTACTACTTTAATGACTGAAAGTAGAAAAAGAGTGTTAATCCTAATATTAAGGCAAGGACTCCGAATTGAATGACCATTTTTAATATCAATGGCTTTATTTTGTAAGTTATTAATAATATTAGGATTGTAAAGGATAAAATAATCAATCCAGTTTGGCTCATTTTTTTCTCCTATAAAATAGCCAATATTATAAAATATGTTATTTTATAATGTTAGGTATTTTATATAAAACAAGTTTAATATATTACATTTTTTGAATTTTGTCAATACTTTTAAGATCAATGCCAAAAGTCTTAAAACTTGTATATTTTAGCTAAATTTGATATTATTTAACTAAGTTTTAATAAAAATTTTATGTCACAAACATTTATTAAAGATTTAACTCAATTTGTTAATCAAGAAGTGATTTTAAAAGGTTGGCTTAATCATAAACGCTCTAGTGGCTCAATCACTTTTTTAGAGTTACGCGATGGATCAGGATTTATTCAATGTGTAGTTTCTAAAAATGATATTTCTGAAGAAATGTGGGAACAGGTAGAAAAAACCACTCAAGAATCTTCAGTTGAAATTTCTGGAATAGTAAGTAAACATCCAAAACAAGAAGGAGTTTTTGAGTTACAAGTTAAAAATTTTAAATTAATTCAACAAGCAATAGATTATCCAATTAGTCCAAAAGAACATGGTCCAGAATTTCTTATGGATAATCGTCATTTATGGTTACGATCCAAAAAACAATGGGCAATTTTACGAGTGCGTGATGTAATAATTACTGCTATTAATGAGTATTTACATCAAGAAGGTTTTATAAAAGTAGATGCACCAATTTTTACTCCTAATGCTTGTGAAGGGACTACTACTTTGTTTCCCGTACCATATTTTGACGAAGGAATAGCTTATTTATCTCAATCTGGTCAATTATATATTGAGGCAGCGATTGCAAGTGTAGGCCGTTGTTATGATTTTGGACCAGTCTTTAGAGCTGAAAAATCAAAAACTAAGCGCCATTTATCAGAATTTTGGATGATGGATGCTGAGGGAGCTTTTATTGAACATGAGGAAAATTTAAAAATTCAAGAGGGTTTGATAAAATATATTATTAAAAAATGTTTAGTTGAATGTACAGTTGAGTTTGGAATTTTGGAGAGAAATACTGAACCACTTAAAAAAGTTTTGGAAAAGTCTTTTACTAGATTAACTTACAAAGAAGCAATTAATAAATTGCAAAGTTTGGGTTCAGATATTAAATACGGTGAAGATTTAGGTAATGATGATGAAGGATTATTGACTCAAGATTCTGAAGTGCCAGTATTTATTGAAAAATGGGATAAAAATATCAAACCATTTTATATGAAGATTGATCCAGAAGATGATTCAAGAGTTTTGAATGATGATTTAATTGGAATTGAAGGTGCTGGAGAAATAATTGGTGGATCTCAGCGTGAAGATGATTTTGATTTACTTCTTTCTAGAATTAAACAAAGTGGTATGAGTGAAAAAGAATATTCTTGGTATTTAGATTTACGAAAATATGGTTCTGTTCCACATTCTGGTTTTGGAATTGGTGTAGAGAGAATGGTACGCTGGATGACTGGTGTAGAACATATTCGTGAGTGCATTCCTTTTCCTAGAACGATTAATAGATTAAAACCTTAATTGTCTTTAATATTAGTAATAATTTTAGATTGATAATAAGATTATTTTTTTTAAAAATATAAATTTAAAATAAGGAAGATAATTATCTATAATTATAAAGAGCATTTAGAATATAATGAATATTTAGAAATGAGAAAGTAGTTGATTGAGTAAATTAAATTAAATTATCAGACTTTGTTAATTTATGGGGAAAAACAAAAATAAAAAACAATTACAAGGACTTCCAGAAAAATTTTTAAAACGTCTAACAAATATGTTTGGCGTTTCTTTATTTAATCAAATAAAAATTACTTTTATAAAACGCCCTACTACTTTTAGAATTAATACTATAAAAGCTAATCAAACTGAAGTAATTGAGATATTGAAACAAAATGGTTTTAAATTTGAAAGAATATCTTGGTATAAAGAAGCTTTTATTTTGAAAAATAAAAGTAAGCGGGATTTGACTGATCTTGATATTTATAAAGAAGGAAAAATATATATACAAAGTTTAGCTAGTATGGTGCCACCATTAGTTTTGGATCTTAAATCAGGAGAAAAAGTTTTGGATTTAACAGCTGCGCCAGGTAGTAAGACTTCTCAGATTGCGGCTTTGATGAATAAACAAGGTGAATTAGTAGCTAATGATAATAATAAAATTCGTTTTTTTAAACTTAAACATAATATGGAAGTATTAGGAGTATTATGTTATCCTGAGAAAAATTTTGGAAAAATAGAAACAGAAGATCTTTTAAAAAATAAAAAAGATTCTTTGACTGTTTCAACCAAAAATGAATTTGTTCAAAATAATGATTGGAAATTTATACTGCGTATGGAACATGGTGCAGTTTTGACTCGGGAATATCCTGAATATTTTGATAAGATTTTACTTGATGCTCCATGTAGCGCAGAAGCTAGATTTATAGAAGGTGAACCAAAAACATATGGTTATTGGAAAGAACAAAAAATAAAAGAAATGGCCTATAAACAAAGACAATTATTATTATCTGCATGGAAGGCTTTGAAACCGGGAGGAATTTTAGTTTATTCTACTTGTACTTTTTCTCCAGAAGAAAATGAATTACAAATTACTAGATTTATGGATAGAATAGAAGATTGTGAAATAATGGATATTGATTTATTAGATTTTAAATGTTTGCCAATTTTAAAAAATTGGAATGAAAAAGAGATTAATAAAGAGGTTATTAAAAAATCTTTACGAATAATGCCTACTAAGGAAATAGAAGGATTTTTTGTAGTAAAGATGAGAAAAAAATTTTTAGAATAATTATAAAAGTTGCTAATTTAAGCTATTTTTTAAAGTCTAATTATTTATTTGATATTTGTTATTTTTTTTGCTAAAATAAGTATATTATTTAGATTAAAATCATTATATGTACAGAACAAATACTTGTGGGGAATTGAACAAATCTTTTATAGGACAAGAAGTAGTTTTGTCTGGTTGGGTTCACAAGCATCGTAAGATGGGGAATTTAATTTTTATTGATTTGCGTGATCGTTATGGTTTGACTCAAGTAGTTTTTAGTCCAGATCAAGTAAAAGATTTTTCAATTGTTGAAAGTTTGAAATATGAATATGTTATTAGAATAAAAGGAAAAGTAGAAAAGAGAAAAGAAGAAAATTTTAATAAAAATATTTCAACTGGTGAAATAGAAGTTATTGCTGAAGAAATAACTATTTTGAGCAAAGCCAAAACTTTACCTTTTGAAATTTTTGATGCTCATAAGGAGGAAGAAGATGAAGAATTGCGTTTGAAACATCGTTATTTAGAATTGCGTCGTGAAAAATTGAAAAATAATATTTTGTTTCGCGCAAAAATGATTCGTCATATTCGTGATTTTATGGATAAGCGAGGTTTTGTAGATATTGCTACTCCTGTTTTAACTGTTTCTTCACCAGAAGGCGCTCGTGATTTTCTTGTTCCTAGTAGGATTCATCCAGGAAAATTTTATGCTTTACCACAAGCTCCACAACAATATAAACAACTTTTGATGGTAGCTGGTTTTGATCGTTATTATCAAATTGCTGTTTGTATGCGTGATGAAGATCCTCGAGCTGATCGTAGTCCGGGCGAATTTTATCAGCTTGATGTAGAAACTAGTTTTTTGGAACCAGAAGAATTTTTTCAAGAAATGGAACCTCTTTTTATTGAATTAACAGAAAAAATAGCTAATAAAAAAGTTTGGCAAAAACCTTTTCCAAGAATTCCTTTCAAGCAAGTTTTTGAAGATTATGGTTCTGATCGTCCAGATTTGCGTTTTGATTTAAAAATGATTGAGGTTAGCACTTGGGCAAAGAAAACAGATTTTAAAGTTTTTGTAGAAGCAGAATTTATTAGAGCTTTATTTGTACCAGGTGGAGAAGTTTTTACTCGTAAAGAAATTGATGAGGAATTTACTGATAAAGCTAAACGAATTGGAGCCAAAGGTTTGGCTTGGATTAAATTTGAAAATAATACTTTTGAAGGTGGAGTGACTAAGTTTTTTACTTCAGAACAATTAGCAGAATTAAAAAATTTATTAGCAATTGATAAAAATGGAATTATATTTTTTTCCGCTGATAATTGGCGAGTATCTTGTCTAGCTCTTGGAGCAGTGCGTGATTTAGCAGGGGAAAAATTAAATTTAAAAGATCCAAATTTAATTGCTTGGGCTTGGATTGTAGATTTTCCAATGTATGAATTTAATGAACGAGAAAATAAAATAGATTTTGGTCATAATCCATTTTCTATGCCTCAAGGAGGTATGGAAGCTTTACAAACTAAAAATCCTTTGGATATTTTAGCTTATCAATATGATATTATTGGTAATGGTTTGGAATTATCTTCAGGAGCAGTACGTAATATGAATCCTGAAATTATGTATAAAGCTTTTGAAATTGCTGGTTATGATAAACAAGTAGTAGATAATAAATTTGGTCACATGATAAAGGCTTTTGAATTTGGAGCGCCGCCACATTGTGGATTTGCTCCAGGAATTGAAAGATTGATGATGGTTTTATTGGGAGAAAAAAATATTCGTTCTGTAATTCCATTTCCTAAGAATCAAAAAGCTGAAGAACCAATGATGGGTAGTCCAAGTGAAGTTGAACAAAAACAATTAGCAGAATTAAAGATAAAAATTTTAGAATAAAAATAAAAAGAAAAAGTCAAATTTATAATTTGATATTAGATATTTTATTAGTTATTAAATAGATTGATGATTAGATATTATGAAATTAAGTCCCTTACAAAAATTTATTATAGTAACTTGTTTAGGGAAAATGAAAGTGGATAGAAAAATCTTTCATCAGTTTTATAAAAAACAAATTAAAAAAACCAAAAAGAAATATCATGAAAGTATTATTACCAAAAGTTTAGAAAGATTAATTGATCGAGAATTTATGATTGGTTTTGGCAAAAGAACAACGCATAAATGGTTTATTACTCATGTTCAGCTTACCAAAAATGGATTAAAATTGGCAGAGCAAATTTTATTAGAAAGACAAAGAAAATTACCTTTAAAATAATTATGAAAACGGAGTTTAAATTAGCACAATTTAGCGGTCCTTTGGACTTGCTTTTATCTTTGGTTGATGAACAAAAATTATCTTTGAGCGAATTAGCTTTATCACAAGTAACTGAGCAATATTTAGATTATTTAGATAAGATGGAAGAAAAAGAATCAGAAGAAATGGCAGATTTTTTAGTAGTGGCGACTAGATTATTATTACTCAAATCTAAACAACTTTTACCTCAATTTTCTTCAGAAGAAGATGAAGGTCCTAGTTTAGAAGAACAATTGCGATTATATAAAAAATTTATTGAAGTAGCTAAAAAATTAAATAAAAATTGGCTTGAAGATAAACGGGGAGTTTTTCGTATTGAGCCAACAAGAAAAAGAAATGAATTTTATCCACCAACCAATCTTTCTATTTCTAATTTACAAAAATCTATTGAAAAATTACTTCATCGAATAAAACCGCCTAAACCATTGCCTAAGACTCATATTGATAAGGCAATATTAATGAAAGAAAAAATAAATCAAATTCGCGCTTGGTTGAAAGAGAAAAAAAGTTTTACTTTATCACAAATTCTCAATGATTCTCAAAATAAAACAGAAGTAATTGTAACTTTTTTGTCTTTGTTGGAATTAGTTAAAATAAAAAATTTATCTTTAAAACAAAATAATAATTTTTCTGATATTTTAATTGAAAAAATTTAAAAATTTTGTTATTCTATATAAATTATGTCTATAATTTCAAAAATCGAATCAATTTTGTTTGTTGCTTCTAAACCGTTGTCAATAAAACAAATTGTTAAAACAATTTCTGTTAAAGAAATAGATGTTAGGGAGGCTTTGGAAACTTTGAAAATGAAATATAATCAGGATAATTCTGGTATTAGGATTCTTTTTTCTGAAGAATTAATACAAATGTCTACTGCTCCAGAAAATGTTGAATATGTTGATTTATTTATTAAAGATGAAGTTAGTGGAGAATTGACCAAAGCTCAATTGGAAACTTTGACAGTAATAGCTTATCGGGGACCAATCACTCGTCCAGAATTAGAACAAATTCGTGGAGTTAATTGTTCTTTGATTATTCGTAATTTATTAGTGCGAGGATTGATAGAAGAAAAAGAAGAAGAAAATAAAATATTGCCTTTGTATTTTGTATCTTTGGAAGCTTTACGACATTTAGGTATTGATTCAGTGGAAAATTTGCCAGACTATGAAATAATTCATAAACATGAATATATTGAAAATATTTTAAATAATAAAGAAAATGACCAATAATTTTTTACCACCAGATCCATTAAAAGATGATAAAGCAAATATTTTACGCAGTTTGATTTTAATTTTTGTAATTATTTTTGGTGGATTTTTTATTTTTTTAAATTTCAATAAAAATAAAACTGATTATTTTATTACTAAAGTTATTACTCCAATTAAAATAGTAGAATCTTTTATTCCTCAAATAGGAGGGGATATTGAAATAAATCCACCAGAAATTTCCAAACCATTATTACCAAAATTACAAGGAGAAATGTTGGATTCAAATATTTTTACTGCTCAAGGAATAATTGTCAAAGATAAGGAAACTGGTTCAGTTTTGTATGCCAAAAATGAATATGAAAAAAGACCTATTGCTAGTGTGACTAAATTAATGAGTGCTTTGGTATTATTAGAAAAAAATCCAGATTGGTCTTCTACTACTACAGTTATTGGAGCAGATTCATTGGATACTCATGTTTATGCTGGGGATACTTATACTTTGGAACAATTATGGCAGGCTACTTTGATTGGTTCTTCCAATAAGGCTATTATTAGTTTAGCCAATGCTTTGGATTGGCCAATAGAAGCTTTTGTTGAGCGTATGAATCAAAAGGCTTTAGAATTAGGAATGATAGATACTTTTTTTACTGATCCTTCAGGTTTAAATGATACTAATATTTCTACACCTTCTGATTTAGCTATTCTCTTAGAAGAAGCTTTGAAACAATCTAAGATAAAATTAGCTGTTTTAACTCCAGAATTAAATTTATATTCAGTAGAAAGAAAATTAAAACATCATCTTTGGAATACTAATTGGTTATTACTTGGTTGGATTCCCAATGATTTTGAAATTTTGAATGGAGGTAAAACTGGATTTATTACTGCTTCTGGATATAATTTTGTAATGCAAGTTGGTAAAAATAATCATTTATTAAATGTAGTAATTTTGGGCGCAAAAGAACATGAAAAAAGATTTACTGAAGCGCGTGATGTAGCTAATTGGGTTTTTGCTAATTATAAATGGCCTGGTGATGAAAACACTACAACTTCTACAATTGATAATAATATAAATAATAATTTTTCAATAGCTTCAAATAGTTTGGCTATAACAGATTAATTATGTTTGATTTAAATCCAATTCAATGGTTTACAGATTTATCACCTGAATGGGCAACTTTTTTTATTTCAATGATTCCTTTGACAGAATTACGAGCTTCAATTCCAATTGCTTTAGAAGTTTATAAAATGTCTGTTTGGCAGACATGGTTGATTGCCGTAGCGGGTAATATGTTGCCTATTTTTTTTATTTTATATTTGTTTCCAATTTTTCATGATTGGTTGATAAAGAAAAAATTTATTGGTAGTTTTTTACGAAAAAAAATGGAATTAGCGGAAAAAAAATTTTCTGGTCAGTATGCTAAATATGGAGCGATTGCTTTGATAATTTTTATTGGGATTCCTTTGCCTTTAACGGGCGCTTGGACAGGAGCTTTAGTTGCTTTTATTTTTAATATTCCTTTTCGTAAATCTGCTCCTCTTATTTTGGCAGGAGTTTGTTTAGCAGCGACTATTGTTACTTTTATTACTTTATTTGCCGGAGGAACAATAAGATGGTTAATATAAATAATATATGAAAAACAAAAGACAAATATTTATAGTTCATGGAGGGATGACTTTTAAAAATAAAAAAGATTATTTAAATTTTTTGAAAACTCGAGAAATATCCATTGAATCAAAAAAAAGATGGTCAAATGAATTTATAAATAAAAAATTAGGTAAAGATTTTGATATTATTAGACCACGAATGCCTTTGTCTGATAATGCTAAATATAAAGAATGGAAGATTAATTTTGAAAGATATATTCCTTTTTTGAAAAATAATATTATTTTGATTGGTGTATCTTTAGGTGGAACTTTTCTTGCTAAATATTTATCTGAACATAAGTTTCCTAAAAAAATATTATCAGTTTATTTAGTTTGTCCACCTTTTGATAATACTTGTTTTGAAGAAGATTTAGTGGGAGGATTTAAACTAAAATCAGATTTATCTCTTTTGGAAGAAAACACAAAAAATTTATATTTATTATTTTCAAAAGATGATGATGTTACTCCTGTTGCTCATGCTGAAAAATATAGAAAAAAACTAAAAAAAGCTATTATAATAATTTATCCAAGTAAAAATGGACATTTTAAAATAGCTGAATTTCCAGAGATTATAAAAATGATTAAAAATGATATTAAGAAATAGAATATAAATTTTACGAATTAAAACAAAAATTCTTTTAAATTTGTTTAGTTGGTTAAATTCATGTTTTATTAAAAATGTATTTAAAATAAAAAACCACTAATTTTGTTTAGTGGTTTTTTAATTATTCTAGAGTTAAAATTACTATTTCTGGTGGATTAAAAAGACGAGCTCTTGTTCCAGATTCACCAATTCCGCTGGTTACAAATAATTTCATTTCATCAATATTATTCCAACCTTGATACCAAGTTTTTGGAGTGATGCTATCAACTTTACCAAGAGGACCAATAAAGGGTAAACGAATTTGTCCACCATGAGTGTGTCCCGAAAGCATTAAATCAACATTTTCTTTGGCTACTGCATAAGCAGCTAGAGGATTGTGAATTAAAGCAATTGTAGCAAGATCTTTTTCTCTATTTTTTAAAGGTTCTAAATTAAGTTTATTAGCCCAAAAATCATCTCCACCAAAAAGATAGAATGATTGATTTTTTATATTTATTTCTGTTAGTTGATTTTCTAAAAAATTTATTCCAATATTTTCTAAATAATTTTTTGTTTCTAAACTCATATCAGCGACACGATAATTTGAGTCTCTTAAACTTTTACCTCCACCAATACCATATTCATGATTACCTTGTATAGCATAAACTGGATATTTAGCAGTTAATTTTTCTAAGGGTTTTAAAAAATTTATTTCCTTTTCATTATAAATTTCATTATCAATCATATCTCCACCAAATAAAATAAGATCAGGATTTTGGGCAATTATTTTTTCTACTGTTTTTTCAACAAACTTTTCTTGTTTATATTTTCCTACTTGATAATCAGCTATAAAAACAATTTTTATTGGTTCAGTAATTTTAGCTAAGTTTATTTTTTGTTGATTTATAATAATTAATCTTGGTTCTATGAAACTACCGTAGATTATAATTAAAGTTCCTAATAAAAGAAGAGTAACTAAAAAGGAAATAAATTTTTTATGTTTATTTTCCCAAGTATTTTTTTTATGTTTATTTAATAATAAAATAACCGCAGGTAAAGCAGTTATTATAACAAGAATTGCAATTTGAATATCAAAAAATATATTCATAGATAATTTTGCAGAGAAAGAGTGCCCGAGGAGAGAATTGAACTCTCACTCCAGAGGAACACGATTTTGAGTCGTGCGCGTCTACCAATTCCGCCACTCGGGCTTTTTATAATTTTTTGTTTATTTATATTATTTCTTTTTCAAGAAAATAGGTTTTTATTTTTAAGAGGCGGAATAATTCCGCCCTGCCTACCGGCAGGCAGGCACTCGGGCTTTTTATAATTTTTTGTTTATTTATATTATTTCTTTTTCAAGAAAATAGGTTTTTATTTTTAAGAGGCGGAATAATTCCGCCCTGCCTACCGGCAGGCAGGCACTCGGGCTTTTTATAATTTTTTGTTTATTTATATTATTTCTTTTTCAAGAAAATAAGTTTTTATTTTTTAATTAAATACTTGGATATTTTTTATACCCATACATTATAAAATATCTTGGTATTTTTGTCAATATTTGTTATAATATATTTATTATGTCAAAAGTAATTTCAGTAGTAAATCAAAAAGGTGGAGTAGGAAAAACAACCACAGCGATGAATCTTGCAGCTAGTTTAGCAGAATTAGGTTTTTTTGTGTTATTAGTTGATATGGATCCACAAGGTAATGCTTCTAGTGGTTTGGGTATTCAAAAAGATAATTTAAAATATGGTATTTATGAGGCTTTGTCACAACAAAAAAGACTTCATGATATAGTAAGAAATACTGCTCATGAAGGATTGCGTTTAGCTCCAAGTACAACAGATTTAGCAGGAGCAAGTATTGAGTTAGTAGATATGGAAAGAAGAGAATTTATTTTATTAGATCTTTTAGAAGAAGTAAAACATGCTTATGATTATATTATTATAGATTGTCCACCATCTTTGGGATTACTTACAATAAATAGTTTAGTGGCAGCTGATGAACTTCTTATTCCTGTTCAAGCAGAATATTATGCTTTAGAAGGATTAAGTCAACTTTTAAATACTATCAATTTAATAAAAGATAATATTAAACCAGATCTTCAAATTTTAGGCGCGGTGATTACTATGTTTGATAAACGCACTAGACTTTCAGAAGATGTAATGAATGAACTTTATAAATATTTTCCCGATACTATTTTTCGAGCTGTTATTCCTCGCACTGTTCGTCTTGCAGAAGCTCCTAGTTTTGGTAAAACAATTTTTCATTATGAACCAAGTGGTAAAGGTGCTAAAGCTTATGAACGCTTAGCTCGAGAAATTATTGAAAAACATCAAACAAATTATTTTTAAAATTATTTTATGGCTTTAGGAAAAGGTTTAAATTCTCTTATACCTCAACAAAAAACTAGAAAAATTATTCGTCATGAGACCGGCATTGTAAATGGAGAAGGTCGGATTTGGGATGTCTCAATAACTGAAATTGCTCCTAATTCTGAACAACCAAGAAAAGAATTTTCTCATCAAGAATTAGAGGATTTAGTTAGCTCTATAAAAAAACATGGTATTTTACAACCATTAGTAATAACTGAAAAAGCTGATGGGGGTTATGAATTGATTGCCGGTGAAAGGCGTTTGCGCGCTTCACAAATTGCTGGTTTAGCAACTGTTCCTGCTATTATACGCAGTGTTAGTCAGCAAGAAAAATTAGAATTAGCGCTTATTGAAAATATTCAAAGACAGAATTTAAATGCAATTGAAGAAGCTTTCGCTTATCGTCGTCTTATAGATGAATTTAATTTAACTCAAGAAAAAGTTGCAGAACAAGTTGGTAAAGCTCGTTCTACTATTGCCAATCTTGTGCGTTTATTAGATTTACCAGAAATTGTTCAAAAAGCTTTGGTAGATAAAAAAATTAGTGTTGGTCAAGCTAAAGCTTTGTTAAGTCTTAATAGTGAAAAAGAACAAATTAGTGTACTCAAAAGTATGTTAGGTGAAAAAATGACTGTGAGAGAGGTAGAAAATGTTATACAAAATCGTCCAGTAGTTTCTCGTAAAGGTTCTGTTCGTAGAGATCCAAATATTATAGCTTCAGAAAGAATTTTAGAAGAAGCTCTGGGTACCAAAGTACATATCACTCAAAAAGGAAATAAAGGAAAAATTGAAATTGAATATTATTCTGCTGAAGATTTAAAGCGTTTAATTAATGAATTGAGTTAAAAAATCCCGACTAATCAAGTCGGGATTTAATTTTTATTAATTAACCAATTTACAATATTAAATTGTTGTTGTTTGCGTAATGCGGAATTGATTCGTTCTTTGGCACTTTTAGTTTTGACAAATTTTAACCAATCTCGACTTGGACCTTTGCGGTTTTTATCAGTAATTATTTCTACTACATCACCATTTTTTAATTTAGTATCTAAAGTTGCCATATTTTCATTTACCAAAGAGCCTATACATTTATTACCAATGTCTGTATGAATATGATAAGCCAAATCAACAGGTGTAGCTCCTTCTGGTAAATCAATTACATCACCTTTTGGAGTAAAAACAAAAATTCTAGTTTGTAAAAAATCCACTTTAATTTCTTCTAAATCTGATAAACGATTTAAAATATCTTTTTGTATTTCAGCTAATTCTTTGGCCCAACGCAAATCTTTTTTGGGTATTTTTGAACCAGATTCATCATAGTGCCAGTGAGCCGCTATACCAAATTCTGCTTCATCATGCATTTCTGGAGTGCGAACTTGGAATTCAACAATTTCTCCATTATCAGTAAAAACGGTTGTATGTAAAGATTGATAATAATTTGGTTTGGGTTGGGAAATATAATCTTTGATCCTTCCTTTGAGAGGTGTCCAAAGTTTGTGTAATATTCCCAAACTAGCATAACAATCGGCTATGGAAGGAACAATAATACGAATAGCTACCAGATCATATATTTTGTCTATATCATTATTTTTTTCTAATAATTTTTTGTATAGACTGTATAATTTTTTTTCTCTACCATGAATAGAAATTATTTTTATTCCAGTTTTTTCTAATTCTTCTTTAGTTTGTTTTTTTATATTTTTCAATAATATTTGTTTATTCTTTAATTTTTCTTCTTTTAATTTAAAAACTCTTTCATATTCTTCATGATTGATATATTTAAAAGATAAATCTTCCAAAATTCCTTTGAATTCACCCATACCCAATCGGTTGGCAATTGGAGCATAAATTTCCAAACTTTCAAGAGCAATGCGATGTTGTTTTGGTTCTGGTTGTACATCTAAAGTTTGTAAATTGTGAATTCGATCAGCAAACTTAATAATCATTACTCTAACATCTTCGGCCATAGCTACAAACATTTTACGCAAGTTTTCTATATATCTTTCAACTCCACGATATTTCAATTTACCTAATTTAGTAATTCCTTCTACTAAAGAAGAAATTTCTGAACCAAAATTTTCTTTTAAATCTTCTAAAGTACGATTAGTATCTTCGGGAACATCATGTAATAAAGCGGCACAAATAATTACAGGATCAATTCTCATTTCTGCTAAAATAAAAGCGGTGGCTAGAGGGTGGGTGATATAAGGTTCTCCGGTTTTTCTAGTTTGTCCTTCGTGAGCTTCAGCAGCAAAATCATAAGCTAAACGAATCATTTCTAGATCAGCTTTTTTATCATAAGACTTTACTAAGTCTAATAATTTTTCAATACTTTGATTTTTAGTCATATAAAGTATTTTGCCTTATTTAACTAAATTTTGCAAGTTTTTGGTGGATTTTTGAGTATCTTATTTTAAATTTATTTTGGATTAGTTTGTTTATTAGTGTTAAGTAAGTACGATAAGCGGGGAGATATTGACTAGTTTGTCTTGATTTTTAAGCTTTTTTTAAAGGAGTAATGATGGTCTTGACAAAATAATTATTTTATGCTATACTTATAAATAGTAATGATAAGGTGATGTAAACACAACGCCGAAGAAAAACCCTGGCCGATATGGATGGGGTTTTTCTATTTTTATTTGATTTTTTATTTGTTTTTTGTTATTCTTATAGTGTAGCGGTCAGAGGGCCTTATCATTACCAAACGGCATTGGGGTTACCTCCTCACCGCTACAAAAGATCCTATATTATATAATATGGGATTTTTTGTTTGTTTTCTTTTTTTAATTTTATTTTACTGGATTCCCGTTCACTCTTTTTGTCATTCCCGTCCCCGCTTATCTTCTCTTGTCATTCCCGCGAAAGCGGGAATCTATTCAAGGTAAAAATATTATTTAATACCAATCAATCAACACCCCCCTGCACCCCCCTCTAGGGGGGAATAATAAGAACTTCTTTCCTGCTATTTTGACGAGCTAACACCCCCCAACCCCCCTCAAGGGGGGAATAATTCCTTCCGCCTTCAGCGAGACAGGCAAGGGGGGAATAATTATTTTTTTGTCATTCCCGTCCCCGCCTATCTTCTCTTGTCATTCCCGCGACTGTGTGTCGCTGAAGCTTTAAGCAAAGGCGCAAAGCGGGAATCTATTCAAAGCGGGAATCTATAGCATCTTAATTAATTTTTTTAATAAAACATTATACTTTTAATCTATATTCTATTTGTTTTTATAATTCTGTTTTACTGGATTCCCGTTTACACGGGAATGACAGTTGGGTTTTCGTGAGAATGACAAAATGAAGTAATAGTAAATTACCCCCTTGAGGGGGTAGGGGGTGTTGGTCGGTCTCGTTGAAGATGGAGAAAGTGTTAGCAATTTATTATAGGATAACACCCCCCAACCCCCCTCAAGGGGGGAATAAAAAACCTCCTTCCGCCTTCAGCGAGACAGGCAGGGGGGGAATAATTCCTTTCGCCTTTGGCGAAACAGGTCCGCCTTCGCTAAAGCTACGGCGAGACAGGCAAGAAAAAATAATAATAAGAAAGAACAGCTCTTGACAAAACCTTGTTTTTGTGTTATAATATACCGTTAGTTTTAATAATATAGTAAAATTACTATATTATTAAAACTAAAGTTCATTAAAATTGAGATGTTTTTTATCATGCGAACCATAGTTAATCTAAATATTAGATCAACTATGGTTCGCATGATTGTGCGAATGGGGATTTTACTTTTTAGTATGTCGTAAAATGCGACAAAGGAGGGTGTTATGAGTATTATAAGAAGGTTACAAAATGTAACAAAGAAGGATCTTTTGATGATTCTTTTAATTTTAGTGTTCAGTATCTTTTTTGTACCGCTCCTTGTTGGATTGCTATTGTTTTCCATTGTAGGTTTATTTTCAATTGCTGCAGTAATTTATGAATTGATTCAAATGATTTATAATCTTTACAATGGATGGGGTTTTTATTATGAATTTAAAGGATTTCTTGTTTGTTTGTTTTATACAGCGGTTTCTGGCTTGTTAGTTGTATTAATTTGCAAGACCGGGAATTGGGCTTGTAATATTTTTCTTCGTCTAGAAGAAAAATATGTATCGAGAAGAGGTGTAGAGGACAAGGAAGTCTGAACTTTTCTCCCACTTTATCGACAATATTCGCTTAAAAGCGAAATTGTCGTTTTAAATATAACATCTCAAAAAAACACCCGGTCGCGTGCTGAAATAAGTACGCGACCGGGTAAGGAGTTCATAATTCATAAAATATTTGTGAATTGTGAATTAAAAAACTCTCAAAATTATTTGAGAGTTTTTTTGTTTTTAGGTTT
>Ga0255346_1000287_pt1 | contig 89004 bp, 81 predicted proteins | sample wastewater_treat_FD_194410 | JGI IMG/M metagenome (GOLD analysis project Ga0255346, IMG submission 194410) | Wastewater microbial communities from Lulu Island WWTP, Vancouver, Canada - plant22 | ecosystem: Engineered > WWTP > Wastewater > Unclassified | place: Canada: Vancouver, British Columbia...
CCAGCCGGACCGCCCGCGCCCAGGTTCCCGCGGTCCGGTCCGAGTAGCCGCGGCCGACCAGCCACGTCCGGAACCGAGAAAGGTCCGCCTCGTCGACGATGAACACGGGGGCGGGCCGCCGGGGGCGGGAGAGGGCCGGGGTACTCATCGCTCCGTCCCCCCTTGCAGGGCCCGCCGGCGCTCCCGGCGCTCCCGCCGGCGCTGCCGCGCTCGCTGGTGCCGCTCCTCCTGCGTCAGATCCGGGTAATCCGTGAACCGGTGGATGTCGATGCCAAAATACAGCAGGGCCTCGGCGATCGGTACGACCCGCCGCCGGCCGCCGGGGTTGATGACAATGGTCAGCACGGCCGCGCCCTCCCCGGTTGCAGATACTCGCAGTCCTCGCGGCACGGCCCGGCCGGGAGGAGAGCGCCGGTCTGCCGGCAGATGGTACCGTTGCCGTCCGGCATCGGGCACCGCTCCCGGCACCGGAACCAGAGACAGCCGTTGCCGGCCGCCGGCCGTTCCTGGTGCCGGCACCAGTGGCCCATGCTCTGGATCCATCGGGCATGCTGGCACCGCTCGCATGGGCCGCCGATCATGCCGGCACCCCCGCCGTCCAGGGATCGATCGACTCCTGCGCGAGCCGCATCCGCGCCGTCACGACGTGCGCCGGGTCCACCTCGAACCCGATCCAGTGCAGGCCGAGGAGTTTCGCGGCGAGCAGCGCGGTCCCGGAGCCGGCGAACGGGTCGAGCACGACCCCGCCCGGCGGCGCGAGCGCGCCGAGCAGCGTGACCGAGTCGCCGAGCGACTGCTCCCACGGGTGATGCTTCTTCGACGGCTTGCCGGCCACACGGTCGAAGAGCATCCGCGGCGCCGGCCGGTGCGGCGGCTTCTGGTAGACGAGGATCGGCTTGTACCGCGCGAGGATGTTGCGGCAGTGCACGACCGTGCAGGGGCCGTTGTTCTCCTGCGCCACCATCCAGTACCACCGGAGGCCGGCGCCGGCCAGGATCTGCATGGTCCGCTCGAGATGGAACTGCCCGGCGTAGGTCACGAGGAAGCCCGACGGCCGGAGAACCCGACCGGCGTGGTCCGTGAGGACCCGGTACGCGGCCTCGAACCGGTCGCCGAGGTAGGGCGGATCGGTGAGGATCACGTCGACCGACTCGGCCGGCAGGCGCGTGAGCCCGTCGGCGCAGTCGAGGCAGTGGACCCCGTCGAGCATCATGCGATTGCCCCCGTCCGTGTGTAGTCCGCGAAATCGATCGACCAGTAGAGCTGGCGGGCATTCGCCCACCGCGCCAGCGCGTTCAGCCTGGGCGACCGTGAGAACCGCATTACATAGGCATTCGTGCCGGCCCCCTTGAGCCGGCGGCACCGATATAACGCATCCTCGAAGGTCGAGCCGCCGAATCCAGCCAGAACGAAGAACGAAACGTCATGCTTCAGATTGATCCCGGCCCGCTTGAGCAGGGAGATCCCACGCATGACCGCCGGCTCGTCGCTAATGGAGTCGAAGGCGAACCGGATGTTCGCGGCCCATCGCAGGGACTTGAGCCGTTCGGCGATCTCCTCGTCCAGGAGCCGCACGTCGAGTCCCTGCATGAAATCGACTTTCAGGCGGCGGTCGAGGCACCAATCGGTGACCTTGAAAAACCACGACCTCAACCCCAGTATGTTGTTGTCGAGGAACGCGATGGTGGCGAACCGGGGATCGTGGAACTCGCGCGGGTGCTGCCACCGCCGCAGCCGCCCCTCCTTTGCCGGCACTATGCAGAACGGGCAGCGCCGGATGCAGCCTCGTGTTGTGAATCCAAGCGAATAACGGGACGGGTAGAGGTCGTAGTCCGGGCGAACTTTCTGCATCGGCTCGGGGAGCCAGTCGCGATTGATTCCCGACCCGCCGACCGAGACTTCGGCCGCGGGATACATCGTCGCGAGCCCGCGTGCCTTCGGTCCGTTCCAGTCGAAGATGCAGCTAACATAGACGCGATCCGGATCCGGTACGTCGAAGCCCACCGTATCCCCCTCGTCCCGGTGCCATGCGCTGATCTGCATGAGCGCGAGGTTCGGAATCTTCGAGTCGACGTCAATGAGCAGGACGTTCATGCCCTCCGCCTCCGCGCCCCGAGCGTCGCCTGATACTCGAGGACCTGCCGGTCCAGGCAGGTGAGGCAGAACCGTACACCGGGGATCGCCAGCCGCGTCCCGCACTGCTCGCAGACCGGGCGGGCCGGGGGCGTGTCGGTCATTCCGCCCCTCTCCGGGCCCGGATCTCCTCGATGCACCGTTCGCAGAGCGGCCGGTGATACGTCCGCAGCGAGTACCGGAGCTCGGCCGGCCCGATCTCCTCCTTGCACCGGGCGCAGACGGTCGGATCAGAGAGCCGCATCATCCCCAGCCGCCTCCATCGCCGTCACGGCCTCGCGAAACGCGCTCCGCGAGACTTCGATCTCCAGTCGGTCGATCGTGCCGATCTCGACTGTGTACCGCCCGGCCTCGGCCACCGCCCGCGTGATCGCGCGCGGGGGCAGCTCGACGAACGGGCCCGGGATCAGGTCCCGACCCGTCCGGGGCATCGTGGACCGGCCCGAGGGGATCTCGTGCCAGCGGGGCGTATCGTCCAGGTCGAACGGGCAGGCGTCGGGTCCCGTGGCCTCGAACGACCGCAGCTCGCACGGCCCGCCGGCGCAGGTCCGGCAGCAGAACAGCATCATCCCGCCTCCAGGACCTCGACCGGCCCGTCGTCCCGGTAGTAGTGCGCCCGCAGGTGGTCGCGGGGGATCAGCCACTCGGGTTCGGCAACCGAGATTGGCCCTTCGGACGGGACCGTGACCACGAACCCGAGCCCGGCGCGGGACTGCCCGAGCAGCACGCGCAGGCTCGCCGACGCTTCGATGTCGCCGGCCGGGTCGGCCGCGGCGGGGTCGCCGGCGTAGAGGACCGCCGGGTAGCCGGCGAGCATCCACGGCACGTCGACCGCGAGCACGCGGTAGCAGCGACCGCCCACGATCCGGATCTCGATGTCGTCCGAGTCCTCAGCGCGACCGGCGCTGCCGACGATCGCACGGCTCATACGATCCCCCGCAGCCGGTCCTCGTTCGGCGGCCGGTGCGCGATCGCCCGGGCAAGGATGCCCGCACCGGAGAAACCTTCATGGTCTCCGGCGTAATGAATAGTGGCGCATTCCCCGAGAGTGGCATCTGAGGGGGGGCACCGCTCCACAGCATTTTTCATACCCTGACTCTGTCAGAAATCTTTTCGACGATCACGATCCCGCCCGAGCGTTCGTAGGCCCGGATCGTTAGCGGGGCCAGCCCGAGCGCCTCCAGGTCTTCGCGCGTGACGAGGATCGGGGCCTTCATCACGCCAGGCACGCGGGCACCTCGATGCCATGCGTCTCCGCATACTCGCGGAGCGCCTCGCGGACCACGCGGGACCGGGTCATTTCGGGGTCACAGGCGACGGCCGCCTCGACAATCGCCGCGACGTCTCCCGTGACCCTCACACCTATCCATTGCATTTGTGTTCACCACGTTTTACAACGTGTAACAACGGGTACGGCGCGTAACCATAAAAACGTTTCACAATGATCTCAATGTTAAACGCGGGGTTAAATATTCGGCCGGGTATGAGTACCTGAGAATGGCAAAGGAGCACCTCGGCGTCCGCCTCGAAGCGTCGATGAAGGCGAAGATCAAAACCCTCATCGACGCCCACGAGTACCGGGACTATTCCGATTTCGCCGAGCGCGCCATCCGGGAGAAGCTCGAGCGCGAAACCGGCGACGCCCGCACGGTCTTCCGCGATCAGCTCATCGAGGCGATCGAGGGTGACCCCGACGTTGCCGCCGCACTCGCCGCCGCGATCCGGCGTGCCCACAACGGGACCGATTGAGCACTTTCGCCCCGCGACCCGACCCCCCTATTAAGGGGGGGGGCAATATTTCTCTATGAATGTGTTCGCGGAGGCCGTTGTTTTGTTTCTTGAATCGGACCGCGCCGCCCGCACCATTCACGCCGCGCTCGCCGACCCCATACCCGCCTCCGCAGAGGGCGAGTAACCCCGGTCTGTCCCGCCTCCGTTAAACAGCGGTATACAGATCCTTAATAGGGTTTTTCGCGAATAGATGATGAAACGCCGGGAGATCAGACCAGGTGCCGATCAGATCGCGGGACGAGTACGATTTCTATCGAGCAGCGGACCGGGCCTCACTGATGATCCACCGGGACCGCCCCCGGCTCTTCGGGGACGAGGTCTGGGGGTTTCAGCGGCTCCTCCGCGAGGTCGAGTACGCCGAGAACTGCCTCGCCACCCCCTCGTGGGCCCCGTACCGTTCCCTTCTGTGGTTCCGGTTCCACAGCCTCTCGACGCGGCTCGGCTTCACGATACCGCCGAACGTCTTCGGCCCGGGCCTCGCCATCGCCCACCGCGGGACGATCGTGGTCAACTCCTGCGCCCGCGTGGGCGCCAACTGCCGCATCCACGTCTGCGTCAATATCGGATCGCGGGCCGGGACCGACCACGAGGCCCCTCAGATCGGCGACAACGTCTACATCGGCCCCGGGGCCATGCTCTTCGGTCCCATCCGGATCGCCGACGATATCGCGATCGGCGCCAACGCGGTGGTGAACCGATCCTTCCTCGAGCCCGGCATCACGATCGCGGGCGCGCCGGCGATGAAGATCAGCGACCACGGCAGCGAGGGCCTGGTCATCCGGGGCACCGAGCGGGTGAGGTCCCTGCGTGAGCGCTGAGCCCGTGTCCCCGGCGCAGGAGGGGAAGCCGGCGCCGCCTGCCCCCCGGTCGAGCTTCTCGCACGATGTCCTCAAGCTCGTCACGGGCACGACCTTCTCCCAGGGTCTGGTCATTGCCGCCTCGCCTATCCTGGCCCGCCTCTTCTCGCCGGAGGCCTTCGGTCTGCTCGCCATCTTCACCTCGATCACCAAGATCATCGGCGTCGTCGCGTGCCTCCGGTACGAGTTCGCCATCATGCTCCCCGACCGGGAGTCCGACGCGGTCAACCTCCTCGCGCTCTGCGTCGCGATCGTGACCGGAATCTCCCTTCTTATCCTCCCCGTCTTCATCCTCTTCGAACCGGTCATCGTCCGGGCCCTGAACGCGCCGGGCCTCACGGGCTACCTCTGGCTCGTCTCCCCGTTCGTCTTCGTCACGGGCCTCTTCGTCGCCCTCAACTACTGGAACTCCCGGACGCGGAAGTACGGCCGGCTCTCCATTGCCAGGATGGTCTCGTCCGTCGCGAGCACGGGCGGACAGCTCGCCGCCGGGTTTGCCGGCCACGCATCCGGCGGCGCCCTGATCGGTGCGAGCGCGCTCGGGCAGGGGGTGGCGTCAGGGGTCCTCGGCGCCCAGATCCTCCGCGACGACCGCCGCCTCTTCGCACGTTACGTCTCGAGCGCCCGTATGAAGGCCGTACTCGTGCGGTACAAACGGTTTCCCCTCTACGACTCGTTCTCGGGCCTGCTCAACGTCTCGTCTTGGCAGCTCCCGTCGCTCCTCCTGCCCGTCTTCTTCTCCCCCGTCCAGGTGGGATACTACGCGCTCGCCTACCGGCTGATCGTCCTCCCCATGGACCTCGTCGGGGGCGCGATCCAGCAGGTCTTCTTCCAGCGCGCCTCGAACGCCGAGCGGGACGGGAACCTGGACGAGCTCGCCGAGTCCGTCTTCACGGTCCTGCTCCGAATCGGGCTCTTCCCGATGCTGACCCTCGCCCTGATCGGCCAGGAGCTCTTCAGCGTCGTCTTCGGCTCGGCATGGGCCGAGGCCGGACTGTACACGCAGCTCCTCGCGGTCTGGGCGCTGATCTGGTTCATCTCCTCACCGCTCTCGACCATCTACATGGTGCAGGAGAAGCAGGCCTTCGGCCTCACGATCAATCTCGCCAACTTCGTCACGCGCTTCGTCGCGCTCGTCGCCGGCGGCCTCGCCGGCTCGGCCCGCCTCGCGATCCTCTTCTTCGGCGTCTCGGGGATCGCGGTCTACGGCTTCCTCTGCATCCGCCTGCTCATGTTCTCGGGGATACCCATGCGCCGGACGGTACAGCTGATCGCGGAGGCGTTCCTGCCGTTCATCCCCGTCGGTGCGGCCCTGATCGTCCTGAACCTGATCGGCACTCCGGTGGTGGTCCACCTGGCGATCGCTATCCTCGCGGTGCTGGTCTACTACGTCTACCTGGTCCGATCCGACTCCAAGTTCGGCGAGGTCTTCGGCGGGCTCGGGATCCCCGGGCTGCGCCGATAGCGCCCGCTCGGGGAGGACGCTGCACGAGAAATGATAGCGAGGGATGGATTTGAACCATCGGTCTTCGGGTTATGAGCCCGACGGGATCTCCTGACTACCCCACCTCGCTTCGGGTATTTACGTGAGCACTGCGGCGGTAAATACCTATCCGTCATAGCCCTCCGGGAAACGCCAGCAGCCATAAATACCCGGCAGATCACGCCCCTGGTATGGACGAGGAACTTGCCCGCCTCAGGGAGAAACGGATGCAGGAGCTGCTCGGGAAGACCGCACGGCGGGAGGCCCCGCAGCCCCCCGACGCCGTGCTGACGGCGACGGCCCGGGACCTTGAGGGCCTTGTGGCGTCCCACCCCTACCTGGTGGTCGACTGCTGGGCGCCGTGGTGCGGCCCCTGTCGGCGCGTCGGGCCCGTGATCGAGGCCCTCGCGGGCGAGTTCACGGGCCGGATCGCGTTCGCGAAGCTCAACACGGACGAGAACCAGCAGGTCGCGCAGGCCTTCGGCATCTCGGCCATCCCGACGATCCTGCTCTTCGCGAATGGCCGGCTCGCGGGCCGGATCACCGGGGCATACCCTCTTGAGATGATGCGCGCCGAGATCCTCGGGATATTCCGGCTGGGTTAAAAAGGGGGATTACTCGCCGGCCCCGGCTTCCGTCACCGGCGCCGCCGCCCGAACGCTGAGCGCCTGCACCGCGACGATCACCAGTGTCGAGAGCGGGAGCGCGATCACGATCGGGTCGATCAGGCTCCAGGGCGCGCCGAGCAGGGTCGGCACGCCGAAGAGCGCCTGTGAGATCCCGATCGGCTTCGCCTCCGCCGCGTGGACGAAGACCGTCCAGAGGAGCCACGAGAGCGCCCCGGCGAGGAAGCTCGCCTTGGCCGCGAGCGGGCTCGGCCGCTCGGTCAGTACGCCGACCGCGAAGATCGGGAGGAAGGCCGAGGCGCAGAGGCCCATGAACATTGCCGTCGCGCGAGCGATGATCGACCCGGGCAGCAGGAACGCCAGCCCGACCGATGCCACCATCATCACCACGCAGCCGACCTGGTTCGACCGGACCGAGTGGACGCAGGCCTTCCCGCGGCTCCAGACGTCGCAGACGAGAGCCGAGCCCATCGCGTGGAAGAGCGAGGCGAGCGTCGACATCGCGGCCGCGAGCAGGGTCAGCATGAAGATGACGATGAAGAGGTCCGGCATCGCCTGGTTGATGTAGAGCGGGATGATCGAGTCCACGTTGCCGCCGGCCGCCTGGATCGCGATCTGGCCGCCCTCGCGGTAGAACCAGACGTTGGTCAGGGCCCCGACCGTGAACGCGACGCCGGTCATCATCAGCAGGAACGGCCCGCCGGCCGCCATGGCGCGGTTGAGCGTCCGGTCGTCCTTGGCGCACATGAACCGCACGACCAGCTGGGGCTGGGCGAGCACGCCGATCCCGACACCGAGCACGAGAGTCGTGATCAGCGTGTACCAGATCGGCGACCCGAGGTCCGGCATGGACGTCCACCCCTGCATCCCCTGCGCCGCGAGAGTCTCCGGCACGAGCGGCGTCATGGCGTCGAGCGCGGAGTGGGCCGCGTTCACCCCGCCGAGGTAGATATAGGTCAGGATGAGGAGCGCCGTCATCCCGGCGAGCATGATGAACCCCTGGAACGCGTCCGTGTACATCACGGCGATCAGGCCGCCGTAGATGACATAGAGCGCGACGATCACGGCGAAGGCGAGCAGGGAGGTCGTGTACGAGACCCCGAGCGTCGTCTCGATGAACCGCGCGCCGCCGATCAGGATCGCGGCCGTGTAGAGCGGCATGCCGAGGACGATCACGATGCCCGTCCCGTACTGCATGAACGGGGAGTTGTAGCGCTTACCCATCAGGTCGGGGAAGGTGACCGCGCCGAGCTGCTGGCCGAGCCGGCGCGTCGGCTTTCCGAAGACCGCGAACGCGATCAGGATGCCGAGGCCGATGTTGAGCACGGTCAGCCAGATCAGGCCCATGCCGAGGTTCGCGGCCTGGCCGCCGAAGCCGACGATCGCGGAGGTCGAGATGAAGGTCGCGCCGTACGAGAGGGCGATCACGACCGGGTGCTGCTTCCGGCCGGCGAGGAGGTAGTCCTCGCTCGACTTCGTCCGTTTATACCCGAGGTAGCCGAGCGCGATCGTGATCGCGAGGTAGATCGCGGTTGCGATGGCGAGGGTCAGGGTGTCAACTGCCACTGGTCTCGCCCCGGTAGCCGTGATAGAGTCCGTACGCGATACACGCGAGCGTAAAGCCGATGGAGAGGCCGTAGCCGAGCAGGATCTGGGGATCGCTGATTGCGAACATGTGTCATCACCGAGAGGTTGAAGGTAGATACCCGGAGGTGTTCTGAGGAAACGATACGGGGAACCGGCACGCGGGCAGGTTCCCTAGCTAAAGAGGAATGCGAATGCGGAGGACGCCGATGTGAAGCGAGAGGTGCGTGCCATCCGGGATACCTGGAAAGAAGTCCGCAGCTACCTATAAAAACCTTTCGTTACGCTTTCCACGCCAGGTTTTTTCCCCCGGCCCCCGAAGCTGAATGGGATGCCCGGCGCGTACGATGACCTCCACTCCACGCTCCAGCTGACCCTTCTCCAGCGGCTCGGCTGGACCGCGCTGCGACCGCTCCAGGAGGAGACCGTCCGCGCCGCGGCAACCGGCGCGGACCTGCTGGTGATCGCCCCGACGGCCGGCGGCAAGACCGAGGCCGCGCTGATCCCGGTCGTGGACGGGGCGCTCAAGGAGGGCGCCGCGGGGGTCTACTGCGTCTACCTCTCGCCGCTCAAGGCGCTGATCAACGACCAGCTTGACCGGGTCGAGGGGCTCTGCCTCCCGGGCCGACTGACGGCGGCGGCGTACCACGGCGACGTCCCGCCGTCGGAGCGGCGGTACGACCCCGACGACGAGCCGCACGTCCTGCTGATCACGCCCGAGTCGCTCGAGGTCATGCTCCACGCGCCCGCCGCCGCCGGCCGCTTCGCGCCGCTGCGGTACATCGTGATCGACGAGGTCCATGCCTTCGCCGGCACCGAGCGCGGGGTCCAGGTGCGAGCGCTCCTCGACCGGCTCGACCGCGCGGCGGGCCGGCCGGTCCAGCGGATCGGCCTCTCGGCCACGGTCGGCAACCCCCGCGACGTCCTGGCCTGGCTCTCGGGCCCGGGCCGGAAGACGAAGCTCGTCCAGATCCCGGCCCCGCGCGTCCCGCGGCGGTTCACGTTCGCGGTCGAGCCGGGCGAGCAGGACCGGGCCGACGCGATCGTCCGGCTGGTCCGGGGACGGCGCGCCCTCGTCTTCGCCCCGTCGAGGGGCGCGGTGGAACGGCTCTCGACCCTGCTCGAGGGGAGGCTCGAGACCCTCTACTGCCACCACTCCTCGGTCTCGCAGGCGGCCCGGCAGTCGGCCGAGCGGGCTGCGAAGGCCGGCGAACCGTTCTGCATCGCCTGCACCTCGACCCTCGAGCTCGGGATCGACATCGGCGACCTGGACCTCGTGGTCCAGCTCGGCCCGCCGGCCTCGGTCGCCTCGTTCCTCCAGCGGCTCGGCCGGACGGGCCGGCGGGGCCGCCCGCCCCGGTTCGCGTTCGTCCTCCCGGCGCCCGCCGACCTGGTACTCGCGCTCGGCGCGGTCGAGGCGGCGTCGCGCGGCGAGGCCGAGCCCGTGGAGCCGCCCGTACGTCCGTACCACGTCCTCGCGCAGCAGCTCCTCCTCGCGCTCGCCGGAGCCGGCCGCACGCGGCGCGACGCCCTGCTCGACGCGGTGCTCCCCCTCGGCCCGTTCCGCGAGATCCCGGCCGAGGAGGCAGGGCTCGTGCTCGACCACCTGGTCGCCGGTGGCTTCGCGGCGACCGACGGCGACCTCCTCATGCTCGGCCCCGCGGCCGAGGCGGCCTTCGGCGGCGCGCACCGGCAGGAGCTCTTCAGCGTGCTGCGCGGCGGGCGCGACTACCGGGCGATCACCCCCGACGGCGAGGAGGTGGGCCGGCTCGACGCCCGCTTTGCCCGGGTCGACGCCCCGGGGGACTTCTCGCTCGGGGGCAGAGGCTGGAGCGTGGTTGGTCGCGACGACGCCCACGGACTCCTCATTGTCGAGCCCGGGGCGGGGACGAGCACCCGGCGCGCGTTCTGGTCGGGGATGCGGGGCGGCGCCAGCCCGCTGGTGGCCCGCTCCACGCTCCGGATCATCGCGGCTCGGGCGACCTCGCTCCCGCTCGACGGGCCGACACGGGACGCGTTCGAGGAGGCGCTCGACGCCTTCCCCGCCGGCGTCGCGCCATCCGGGGTCACGGTCGCCGAGCGGCGCCCCGGGGACGCGGGGCCCCCGGAGGTGCTCGTGCTGACGCCGTTCGGCGCCGCCGGCAACCGGGTCGTCGGGGCGTATCTCCGCGCCCGCCTCGGTCGCCGGCCCGCGATTCTGCCAGACGACCTGGGAGTGACGGTCCGGCGCGCCGGCCGGCCCGGCGAGGGCGGGCTGCGGGTGCTCGCCGCGCTCGAGGAGATGCAGGAAGCCACGCCCAACGAGGTCGCCGCCTGCCTGCCCGCGATGCCGCCGGCGGGGGTGGCCTTCGGCCCGCTCGTGCCCCCCTCACTCTTCGCACGGATGGTCGCCGAGGACCACTACCGCCTCCCCTCGCTCCTCCGGGCGCTCGCGGCCTGCCGGGTCGTGCACACCGACGACGACGGCGCCGCCGAGCGCGGCGAGGCCGAGCAGGGCCAGATCGGCGGGCCGTAGGGCCGGGGCGAGCGCGAGGGGTTGCCCCGCGATGGCGCACACCAGCGCCGCGAGCCCGGCGATCCCCACGGCGAGGGCGACCACGGGAAGCAGTCGCCGGGCCAGGCGCGCGTGATCGGCACGAACGAACGGCGGGCGGACCACGCCGGCCAGGAGCGCGAGGACAGCGGCGCCGAAGAGCCACTCGGCGGGTGAGCCGAGCTCGGCCGCGAGCCCGGAGAGGAAGTAATCGGGGTAGTGACCCGGCACGAACGGCCCGAGGAAGGGATAGAACCAGGCCGGCGGGTCGCGCCACATCGCGTCGAGGAGCTGGTGCGAGAGGACGCCGAGCGCCAGCACGGGGGCGAGCAGGGGGCCGCGCCGGCGGAATACCAGCAGCCCGGCGACGAAAAGGAGGAGCAGGAAGACGAGCGAGTGGGCGACGAGCCGGCCGTTGTCGAGTGTCGAGGCGAGGAAGATGTGACCGAGCGGCTTGTCGACCAGGTCGGGCAGGATGCCCGCGAGCATGCCGACCGTTACGAGCCGGCGGTCGCCCGTCGCCCGGGCGAGGACGAGACCGATCGCGGCCCCCGCGAAGAGGTGGCAGAAGACGAGCATGGCTGGGCGTGACTCCGGTCGCCCCCGGATCAGGGGGCCGGCAGGGTGAAGAAGAAGGTCGACCCCTCTCCGGGCACCGACTCGACCCGGACCCTCCCCCCGTGGCGGTCGATGATCCTTTTTACTATCGGGAGCCCGATCCCGGTGCCGGGATAGGTGTCCCTGGTATGGAGCCGCTTGAAGATCACGAAGAGCTGATCAAAATACTCCTCCTCGATTCCGATCCCGTTATCGGTGACCGAGAACTCCCAGCTATCGTCCTCCCGTCTGACGCCGACGTGGACCCGGAGCGGCACATCCGGCCTGCGAAACTTGATCACGTTCGAAACCAGGTTCGTGAAGACCTGCTCGAGCTGGAGCGGATCGACCGTGACCGTCGGCAGCGGGTCACGCGTGATGACGGCACCGGCCTCCTGCAGCTGGTGGTCCAGGCTGCGCTCGACCGAGGCCACGACCGCCTCCACGTCGGTCGGGCGCTGCTCCAGGGGCATCGAGTTCGCGCGCCAGTAGGCGAGCAGGTCCAGGATCAGGGTCTGCATCCGGTTCCCGCCCTCGACGATGAACGCGATGTAATCGTCCGCGTCGGCGTCGAGCCTGCCCTTGTAGCGCCGCTCCAGGAGCTGGCTGAAGCTGACGATCGGCCGGAGCGGCTCCTGCAGGTCGTGAGACGCGACGTACGCGAACCGCTCCAGGTCCTCGTTCGAGCGCTCGAGGTCCCTGGCGTACTCCAGGAGCGTCTCCTCGGCCTTCTTCCGCTCGGTGATATCGGTGAAGAGGATCGCTACCCGGTTCGAGCCCGGCGCGCCGCTGGGGAAGGCATAGACCTCGTACCACCCACTGATCAGCGGCATCGCTGCCTGGATAAAGCGTCGGTGCTCACCCGTCCGCGCGATCTCGCCGTAGATCTGGAACCAGTGCTCCTCGTGGGCCGGCTCCAGGTCCCGCATCCGTTTCCCGATGACGTCCGCAAGGCCGGTCTGCTTCATGAACGCCGGGTTCGCCTCGAGGATGACGTAGTCGACCGGCGTGCCTGACTCGTCGAAGAGCACCTCGATGATGCAGAACCCGTCGTCGAGGGAGTCGAAGAGCGATCGGTACTTCGACTCGCTCTGGCGCAGCGCCTCCTCCTTCTCGCGCTGCTCGGTCATGTCGCGGACCACCCCGGTGACGGACTGCGGCCGGCCGTCGTCACCGGCCTCCACGGTGACGTGCTCGGAGAGCCAGCGGTAGGTGCCGTCCCGGCACCGGAACCGATACTCTCCCTTCCCCGACCAGCCATCGGGGGTTCTGAAGGCCTCCCGCATGAACGCCCCGTCATCGGGATGGATGCACGCCCTGATCGCGTCCAGGTCCATGCGCAGGAGCTCGTCGAGGGGGAAGCCCGTGATCGATGCGAGAGCCGGGTTCGCGTACTCGTACCGGCCGGTCACGAGGTCACGGCGGTAGATACCGTCCAGGGAGAGCTCGAGCACGCGCGAGAGCAGGGCCTCGCTCTCCCGCAGAGCCCGCTCCATCTCCGTCCGTTCGGTGACGTCGTCGAAGATGGTGTAGACCTGGTACGGCGCCGCTTCGCCCTCCCTAACGAGGGGCACGGCGGTGATGGAGATCCAGCGGTAATTCCCCTCGCGGGGGTTGTACACGCCCATGACCACGTCCCGGACCTCCGCGCCCGTCCGGAGCGCGACCATGGATGGGTGCTCAAGCCCCGGCAACGGCGTGCCGTCGTCGCGGAGGGTGTCGTGCTCCTCGCCGATCGACGAGCTGCCCAGGAACTCCTCGGCGCTCTTGCCCAGGATTCGCTCGGCCGCGGGGTTCATGCTGACGATCCGGCCGTCTGTATCCTGGTAGATCACGCCCTGGAGCATGGTCTCGAAGAGGCGGCGGTGCTGCTCCTCGCTCTCGGCGAGGGCCTCCGCAGCCTGCCGCTCCTCGGTGACATCCCGGAAGAGCGAGGCGAACCGGCCGGGGGCCGGCGAGAAGGCGTAGACGTCGAACCAGCGCCCGAGCGGGACGGAGTACTCGATGAACCGTTCGGGGGTGCACGCCAGGGCCACGCGGCCGTACCGCTCGATCCAGACGGGCTGGAGCCCGGGCTGGAGCTCGCTGATCCGCCGGCCGACGGCCATGTCCGCAGCGAAGCCGGTCATGGCCTCGAAGGCGGGGTTGACCGCGAGAAACCGGTAGTCGACCGGCCGGCCGGCGTCATCGAGGACGATCTCGCAGAGGGCAAACCCCTCGGTCATGGACTCGAAGAGCTCCCGGTACCGCGCCTCCGACGCAGCGAGGGCCTGCTCGGCTCCCTTCTGCTCAGTGACGTCGCGGACGACACCGTCGCGATACAGCGGTCTCCCGGACTCGTCCCGCACCAGGGAGAGGTGGTTCGAGATCCAGCGGTACCGGCCGTCCCGGTCCCTCAACCGGTACTCGACCTCCGCCGACCCGGTCTCTTCCAGGCGGGCCAGGCCCGCCGCCACCATGGGCAGGTCGTCGGGGTGGATCCACCCCATTGCTTCCTCGGCGGCCTGCGACCCCATCTCCTCCGCCGAACGGCCCACGATGCGTTCGAAGGCCGGGCTGATATACTCGTACCGGCTCGTCAGGAGGTTGAGCCGGTAGAGGGCGTCGAGGGAGTGGTCGAGCACCGAGCGGAACCGCTCCTCGCTCTCCCTGCGCTCGGTGACGTTCGAGAGGAGCACGGCCACACGACCGGGCATTGGCCGGAAGGCGTAGGCGCTGTACCACCCGCCGTGGTCCGGGTCGTGAATCTCGCCCTGGGCGGGCTCTCCCGTCTCTGCCACCCTGGCGAGGGTCTCGACCCAGTACGGCCCGAGCGCGGGCAGGGTCTCGCGCGCGTCGCGGCCGATGATCTCGTCCAGCGTCAGGGGCGTGAGCCGCTCGAACGCCGGGTTCGCGTCGAGCCAGCGGAAGCTCGCCGGCACGCCGTCCTCGTCGAGGATCGGCTCGAGGACGACGAGCCCCTCGGTCAGGGACTCGAAGAGCTGCCGGTACTTCGCCTCCGAGTCCGCGAGGGCCGCCTCGGCCCGTTTCCGCTCGGTGATGTCGAGGAAGGTGTTCCCGACGCGGCGGCTCTCCGGGCCCCCCACCCGGAAGACGGAGAAGGCGTACCACGTCCGGTCCGGCGCCGCGTAGCGCTCGAGCCGGACGCGCTCGCCCGTGCGCGCGACCTTCCCGAAGATCTCGAACCAGTACCGCTCGTAGTGCGGGCTGAGCTCGGTGAGCCGCCTCCCCGTCCAGTCCTGGCCGAGCATTCTCACCGCGGCCGCGTTCGCCTCGACGTACAGGAGGTCGACGGGTCGGTCCTGTTCGTCGAAGATGACGTCGACCAGGAAGAAGCCCTCGTCGATCGAGTCGAAGAGCGTGCGGTACTTCACCTCGCTCTCGACCAGCCCCGAGACGTCCTGCCAGACGACGAGCGCGCCCGTGACGGCGTCGCCGTCCCACAGCGGCGAGGCCGTGGCCAGCACCGGCACCGTCTGGGCGTCCGCTGCCGTTATCTCGAGCGGGACACCGACTGCCTCCTCCCCGCGGAGGGCCCGCGAGGCGGGCAGCTCGTCCAGGGCGAGCGCCGCCCCGCCGGGCGTGCGCTGCCGGAAGGCGTCCCGGATCTCGGCGATGGAGGCGCCCACGAGGGTTCGTCCGGCAAGAGCCTCGACCCGGTCGTTCGCGGCGACGACCCGGCCCCCGGCGTCGTACAGCAGGGCCGGCAGTCGGATCGCATCGAGCGGGACGGACGGGAGGAGCATGCGAGTGAGGTCCGGCTTGTATCGTAGAGGATGGTGCGCCGGGACCGGTTAAGCATTTGTAAATTGTCACGCGCCGCCCTGGCGCCGGGGGGGTGCCCGGGTCAGGTATAGGCGTCGATAAGCCGGCCGTAGACCGCCACCGCCGCCTCGAGCGCCGCCACAGGGACACGCTCGTCGACCGCGTGGACCCGAGCGAGATCGCCCGGCCCGTGCTCGACCGTGGGAAAGCCGGCCAGGCGGAGCGCCCGGGCGTCCGACGCGGCCCACTGGACGATCGGGACCGCCGGCGCTCCCCGCACGGCCTCGACCGCCGCGCAGGTCTCGAGGACGATCCGCGCCTCCGGCGGCGTGCTGCTCGGGCGTGACGCCGAGAGGCACGTCATCGCCGCCCGTGGGGCGTGGGCCCGCAGCTCCTCCGCGAGCGCGGCCGGCTCGCAGCCCAGGGGCAGGCGCAGGTCGAGCTCGAGGTCGCATCGTTCCGCCACGATGTTCGCCTTCTCGCCCCCCTCGATCCGTCCGGGGTTGTACGTGATCCGGCGGAGGACCGAGCCGATCCCCGGCGCGTCGAAGGCCATCTCGAGCACCCGTTCCGAGTCCGCGATCACCCTCGCGAGCGCCGGGCCCGGGTCGTGGACCCGCTCGTGGAGCCGCCGCACGTACTCGATCAGGCTCACGGCCTCCATCACGGCCGAGACGCCGCGCGCCGGGTAGAGCGAGGCGTGGCCCGGCTCGCCCGTGAACCGGAACCGGGCGCGGAGCAGTCCCTTCTGGCCGATACAGACCGCCTCGGCCGGCGTCGGCTCCGCGATCAGGCAGTCGCACGGCGTGAGCAGCCCCGCGCCGAGCAGGTGGTCGATCCCGCCGCCGCCCGTCTCCTCGTCGGAGACGAAGGCGAGGGCGATCCGCGAGACGTCGCGCCCGCGATCCGCCGCCTCGGTCACGGCCACGATCAGCGCGGCGCAGCCACCCTTCATGTCCGTCGCGCCGCGCCCCAGGACGTAACCGTCGCGCACCTCGCCCCCGACCGGGTCGAACGACCACCCCTCGTCGAGCGCCGGCACCACGTCCAGGTGGCCGCAGAGCAGGAGATCCGCCCCCCGTCCGTTCGCCACCACGTTCGCCCGCTCCGCCGTCTCGCCCGTGATGACGGGCTCCAGGCCCAGCGCCGCGAGCCGGTCGCGGACCAGCTCCGCGCACTCCCGCGTATCCCCCGGCGGGTTCTCCGAGCGGCAGGCCACCAGTTCGGCCGTGAGGCGGGCGACCCCGGTCATGCTCGGCTGGCCCGGTACTCCTCGAAGAGCCGGTCGAGCGAGCCCGTCTCCGAGTACAGCCCCTTCAGGAACTCGCTCTCGAAGAGCTCGTCGATCGCCATGGTGAAGAACCCGACCGGGAGCGCCGTCTTCGTGTCCGGGTCGAGCACCAGCCGGAACGACCGGTATCCCGCCGGGTCTTCGTCGTCGTAGACCAGCCGCCAGACCGTCGGGAGGCGCTCAAAACGCTCGGGGTGGTTCGCCTTGAGCCAGTTCACGAACCCTCGGAAGAGTGGCCGGTCGTCCCTCTTCTCCTCGTCGATCCGCCAGCGCATGTACTCCATGCCCATGATGTTCTTGGGCGAGGCGAAGTTGTACGAGAGGAGCCCCAGCGTGTAGTCCAGGTGCGCCACCGCGTCGAGGAAGTGGAACCGGAGCACGGGGTGAAAGAGCGACGTGTCGTGAAGCATCAGCGACTTGCCGTAGAGATAGAGCAGTGCCCGCTGGTACTCGTTGTTGTCCCGCATGCCGACAGGGTGGGCCCGAGAGCTTCAAATACCTTTCAATGCCGGCCTGGAGAGAAGGGAGAATGGGCGCGCGGAGATTCGAACTCCGGACCTCCGCCGTGTGAAGGCGACGTCATAACCAGCTAGACCACGCGCCCGATGCATCGACCGGGAATTGAACCCGAGCTATTGGCTTGGAAGGCCAAAGTCATACCACTAGACCATCGATGCGAACTGCCTTCATCCGTTCGCCGCGCGGTCTATTATATTTAATCGTCCGCCCATTTTATCGTTTCCCCCGGGCGGAGCGGGCGAGAAATGAGGGGGGTTCAGGCGATGACCCGGCCGGGCCCGAGCTCGGCGCGGATCCGCTCGAGGGCCTCGATCCGCCGCTCGAGCGGGGGGTGCGTCGCGAAGAGCTCGGCCAGCGTCGAGCCCCGTACGGGCAGGATGAAGAACGCGTTCGCGCTTTCGGCCTGCCGCTGCTTCTCGGCCGGCACCTGGGCGATCCGGCCGCTGATCTTGGTCAGGGCCGAGATGAGCGAGTCGGGGTCGCCCGTGATCAGCGCGCTGCCCCGGTCGGCCGCGAACTCGCGGTACCGCGAGAGCGACATCAGGAGCAGGTTCGAGACCACCCAGACGACGATCGCGGCGATCCAGGCGAGGAGCCAGGGGCTGCCGCCGTCCCGCCGGTCGCCGAGCGAGAGGAAGATCGCATTGTGCATGATCAGGGAGGCGATCATCGCGACGAACGAGGCGATCGTCATGGTCAGGATGTCCCGGTTCTTGACGTGCGCGAGCTCGTGGGCAAGGACGGCTTCGAGCTCGCGGGGGGAGAGGACCTTGTGGATCGAGTCCGTCACCGCGACCACCGCGTGCTTCGGCGAACGCCCGGTGGCGAACGCGTTGGGCACGGGCGAGGGCATCACCGCGACGCGGGGCATGGGGATACCGGCGTTCGTGGCGAGCCGCTCCACCGTCGCGTGCAGCTGCGGGTACTCGTCCGCGTCGACGACGCGAGCGCCGGTGGACATCAGGACCAGCCGGTCGCTGAAGAAGTACTGGACGAAGGCGAACCCGACCGAGACCAGGACGAGCCAACCCAGGCCTACCCCGAGCGTGCGGAGCACCGCGAGAAACGCGAGGTAGACGAGGAGGAGCAGGCCCATGGTCAGCCAGATCCGCATCGTGAGACCGTGGTCACGCGGCCATTTCATGGTTATTATGATCACGAGCCGGGCCGATAAAGGGATCGATGCGGGACGTTCGGGTCGTCACGTCAGTGGTACCGGTTCGATTGTCTGTACCATGAACGCCGGGGTACCCCTGTCCAGCCCTGCGCAGAAATGCTCCCGTTGAAGGCGTGTGGATCACTTTGAAAGCGGCACGGGCGCACGGGGACGCCGTCCTGTCGGCGGAACGGTCCCATGGAGAGGGGGTGTGCACTGGAAGTGTCACAGGTGTCACGCATGCCGGCCCGCTGCTGCCGGCGGTGATCGAGACGGCGGCCCGTCCGTGTCGTCCCGGTGCGAGAGCGATCGAATTATAAAGCAATAGCATTATCTCCGGATCGGCCAATCCCCCCTTATGCGATCCATGGTCCTGGTCCTCCTCGTCCTCCTGGCCGTTCTCGGCCAGCCGGCCGCCGGACTGGACGGGCTGATCCCGGTACCGGCGAACTCCGTGGCGCCCCTCGGCACCGATGTGGCTCCCGTCCTCGACGAGATGCGAATCGAGTCTCTGCCCACCGTCACGGGTTTTTCTCCGGCGACGGGGTACCGGGGGTCCACGGTCTACGCCACGATGGTCGGGACGGGCTTTGCCACCGGTGCCCGGGTCAGGATCTCCGGGGGAGGGCAGACCATCGAGGCGACCAACGTGAACGTGATCGGTGGTACGTCGACCCTGGCCGTCTGCGACCTCGCGATCCCTGCCACTGCATACGTCGGGACGTGGGACGTCGAATTCCAGAACCCGGGCTCGACGACCTGGGTCTCGAAAGCCGGCGCCTTCGCCGTGCAGGACGCGCCGACCCCGACCATCACCGGCATCATGCCCAATCCGATCTACCGGGGGAGTGTCACGAATGTGAATGTGATCGTCCAGGGGACGAACTTTGTCCGCGGTGCGCAGGTCGTCCTCACAGGCGGGGGGCAGACGGTCGAAGCGGATTTGGAGTCTGTGGAGGAGTACGGCGAGTCGATCCACTGCTCCGTCTTCTTCCCGAACAACGCGTATCTTGGGTCGTGGGGCGTGAAGGTCCAGAACCCGGGCACAACGACCTGGATCACGAAATCGAACGTCTTTACCGTGATGGATTCGCCGACCATCACCAGCATCTCGCCGTCGTCGGCGCCCCGGGGCAGTACGGTCACGGCGACCGTCACCGGGACCAACTTCGGGTCCGGCATGACTCTCCGAGTCTCCGGCGCCAACACCACGTTCTGGGCGACCGGCGTGACGCTGATCAGCCCGAACCAGTTCAGGTGCACACTCACCATCCCTGCCAACGCGTACGTCGGGGGCTATTTCGTCTCTATCGGGAACCCGGGCGCGACCTACAGCGTCGAGTACCCCGCGGGGCTCTTCACGGTCACGTCGGGCGCAACCCCGACACCGACGCCCACACCGTCACCTACAGCCACTCCGACACCGACCCCCACGCCCACCCCGACGGTGACGGAAGCCTACGCAGTCGTGAAGGTATGGGGGTCCTCCGGCACCGGTCCCGGGCAGTTCCAGGCCCCCGGGGGGATCGCGATCGACCCCGCCGGAAATGTCTACGTCGCCGACCCGGGCAACAACCGTGTCCAGAAGTTCGACAGGAACGGCACCTTCCTCTCGCGGATCGGAGGGGTCGGGAGCCCCCCCGCCCAGCAGCTCGTCGGTCCCAGCGGGGTCACGGTGGACCGAGGGGGCACGGTCTACGTCGCCGACACCGGCAATAACCGGGTCCAGGCGTTCGATATGAACCTAACCTTCCTCTCGCAGATGGGGATCGGGGGACTGGGAGGCGTCAATCTCGGGCAGATGTTCGGGCCCCAGGGGATCGCGGTGGACGGCGCGGGCAGGGTCCACATTGCCGACACGGGCAACAACCGGACCCAGACGTTCGCGGCGAACGGCACCCCCCTCTCGTTCCTCGGAGCGCCCGGGGGACTCGGCGGATTCGGGATCGGGCAGTTCCTGCGTCCCTCGGGGATCGCCGTGGATGCCGCGAACTCCATCTACGTCGCCGACACGGGGAACAACCGGGTCCAGGTATTCAACCCCGACGGCTCCTTCGCCGGGCAGATCGGAGGAACCGGGTCCGCGATCGGTCAGGTGATCGCCCCCCAGGGGGTCGCGGTGGATAACCAGAGCAACGTCTACGTCGCGGACACGGGCAACAACCGGGTCCAGAAGTACGCCAAGAACGGCACCTACCTCGGGCAGGTCGGAGGGCGCGGGCAGCCCGCGAACGGATCTTCCGTCCGGGCCGACACCACCGCGCCCGGGGTCTTCAGCGCCCCCGGGGGAGTCGCGATCGACGGCTCGGGCAATGTCTATGTCGCCGACACCGGCAATGACCGGGTCCAGGTATTCGCCCCGCTCGCCTCCTCGCCAGCCCTCCTCGTCCCCGGCGGCGCCGGCCTCCCGACGGACACGAACGGCGACGGGCTGTACGACGATGTGAACGGGAACGGAAGAAAGGACTTCGCGGACGTCGTCCTCTTCTTCAACCAGATGACCTGGATCGCGGCGAACGAACCGATCGGATGCTTCGACTTCAACAACAACGGCCGGATCGACTTCGCCGACGTGGTCTGGCTCTTCAACCACCTCTGAGAACCCCGTCCGAACTCTTTTTTTCGTCGGGCAGGAGGACGAGACGCCTCCACGGCCCCGGGGCGCTTGGTTCTTATACGCTCCCGTCCATGGTGCAGCGGAGACGGACGGGATGACACGACGGTTCGTTCCTGCGGCGGCGACGATGCACGGCTCGACGACCGGCCCGGCCTGCGGGGCCGGCACCGCGCCCGGGGTGGTCCCGTGACGACCTTCGTGCTGGTGCACGGCACCGGGGCCGGCGGCTGGTGCTGGCAGGGGGTGGCGCGAGCCCTGCGCGCCGCGGGGCACGAGGTGTACGCCCCGACGCTGACCGGCGTGGGCGACCGGTCCCACCTCGCCGGATGCGACGTGAACCTGGCGACCCACATCACGGACATCGCCAGCCTGCTCTTCTACGAGGACCTCACCGACGCCGTGCTCGTCGGCCACAGCTACGCCGGGATGGTCATCACGGGCGTGGCTGCGACCGTCCCCGAGCGGCTCGGGCTCCTCGTCTACCTGGACGCGTACGTCCCGAGGGAGGGAGAGAGCGAGGCCGACCTCTGGACCCCGGAGATACGGGCCATGATCGATGCCGACAGCGGACCCGGCGGCGGAGCGCGCCACTCGCCGCCCCCGTCCCTGATGGGGATCGACGACCCGGTGCTGGCGGACTGGTACCGGGCACGGGTCACGCCGCACCCTTTCGCCACCTACACCCAGCCGGTGCCGCCCGGCAGTCCCCGGAGCGAGGCGATCCCGCGCGCCTACATCAGTTGCACGGTCGGGCCGCTGACCTCCCTCTTCGGGCCGTTCGCCGAGACGGCGCGGCAGCGCGGCTGGGAGGTCCGCACGATCGCGACGGGCCACGAGGCGGAGCTGATCGCGCCGCTCGAGGTGGCGAACCTCCTCATCGACCTTGCGGGCGCGCGGGGTTGACACGAGGACGCCCCGGCCCGGCGCCGCCTGACCCCGGCGCAAGGCAACCCTTTTTGTTCAGGCGTTCGCAGCTCTCTCTTCAGGAATGCGAACCCTTCGAGAGAGCGTACACGACTACCTGGACTACGACCCCGCCGCGGCCGGCACGGGCGAGAAGCTCATCACCATCGGCTTCACCCTGCTCATCGTCGCGAACGTCATTGCCGTGATCCTGCAGTCCGACGCCGCCTTCGACGCTCGCTACTCGGATCTTTTCTGGGCGTTCGAGGTCTTCTCGGTCGCCATCTTCACCGTCGAGTACCTCCTCCGGATCTGGAGCATCACCGCCGACCCGGCGTACGCAGATCCCGTCCGCGGCCGTCTTCGGTACATGGCCACGCCGCTAGCCATCATCGACCTGCTCTCGGTCCTGCCGTTCTACCTGCCGTTCCTGATCCCGGTCGACCTGCGCACGCTACGGATGCTCCGGCTCTTCCGGCTCCTCCGTCTCTTCAAGGTGGGCCACTACTCGGAGTCGTTCGAGATCTTCGCCCGCGTCCTCGAGAAGAAGAAGGCCGACCTGGTGATCACGTTTGTCGTGATCCTGATTCTGCTCGTCATCTCGTCCGGCCTGATGTACTCGGTCGAGAACGAGGCCCAGCCCGAGGAGTTCCCCAGCATCATCGCGGCCATGTGGTGGACGTTCGCCACGATCACCACCATCGGCTACGGCGACGTGGTTCCCGTGACGGCCGTGGGGAGGGTCCTCGCGGCCATTACCGCGGTGATCGGAATCGCGCTCTTCGGGCTGCCGGCCGGCATCTTCGCCGCGGGCTTCATCGAGGAGCTGCAGGCACAACCACGGCCCGGGCTGGTCTGCCCGCACTGCGGGGAGCCGCTGGGCCATCAAGACCGCGACGAGGAGGCCTGACGGCCTGCTGGTCCGCGAAACCTGTGCGATGGCCGACCCCGCCGTCCCGGGCGCCCCCTCCTCCGGCGGTCGCCACTGCTTCATTCTCCGTGCCCCGGGCCATCGCGATATCATAAACCCTTTCTGCCGTCGCTCCGTATCGATACACATGGACGAGGTCGACCCCGCCGCCCTCGGCGACATCGCCTACGGCATCTTCGAGAACCTCCTGCACCGCGAGCTCCGGTCGACCGGCCGGTCGCTCTACCGGCTGGTCGAGGACGGGGCCGACATCTCCGCCGACCTCGAGCGGGCCTTCGCCGATCTCTCCGCCGACTACCCGCCGCTCGCCGCCGCCCTCATCGAGCGGTTCGGCACGGTCGACGCGATACTCGAGGCCGTCCGGGCCGGCGAGGGCGTGGTCCCGACCCGGACGACGCAGATGTACTGGATCGTCGAGGACGCGCCCGAGATCCGGCCCGACGCGGTCGACGACGAGCTCGCGGGCAAGTGGCTCATCTTCCTCCCGGCCGACGAGGTCGACACGGTCTGGCGGCGGGTCCGCGACGCAACGGCCGCGGGCGATCTCGGGATCTCGGCCAAGGTCTCGACCGCGAAGCCAAACCCCGACGCCCGCGACGACCGGTACGTCGTCTACGTCTACACCGCCGACTGGCGGGACGAGGAGGAGGTGATGCGCGTCCGGGAAGCGCTCCGCGCACTCGGCGTCGAGGACCGGATCGGGTACAAGCGGAACCTCGAGACGTTCCGCGGCGAGTACAGCAAAAAGGGAAAACGGGTTACGTATTACAGCGCCTGACCCACGCGGCAACCGGCCGCGTTACGCCTTGCGCTCCTTGTTCTTGGGCCGGAGGTTCTGGTACCCGCACTTGCGGCAGGAGGTCGCCCGCACCGCGTTCCGGGCGTTGCAGCGCATGCAGATCTTGACATTGAGGAGCCGTTCCTCGGCTTCAGCGAATCGTGCCATCTTTCTGTCACCACGTGGTCTTGAGTCTATAATATGGCGCTGGCAGCCGACTTAACGGTTGTTGCCGGCGCCCGGTCCCGCGAACCAGTCGCGGAACGCGGCGAGCGCCCGGGCCCGGTGGCTGAACCGGTTCTTCTCCGCGAGCGGGAGCTCGGCGAGCGTCAGGCCGCCGACGGCGAAGATCGGGTCGTACCCGAACCCCTCGGCGCCCCGCGGCCCGTCCGTGATCTCGCCGTCGAGCCTTCCTTCGAAGACCCGGATCCCGTCCGTGTCGGCGTACGCGACGGCCGTGACGAAGTGCGCCGACCGGTAGGCCCCGCCCTCGAGGAGCCGGAGGAGGCCCTCGTTGCCGATGGTGCGCAGGACGTAGGCCGCGTACGGCCCGGGAAAGCCGCCGAGCGCCGTCACGAAGAGGCCCGTGTCGTCGACGATCAGCGGCCGGCCGAGCGACGCGTACGCGAACCGTGCCTTCTCGATCGCGATCGGCCCAACCTCGTCGTCGCGGTACTCGGGGCAGTCGAGCGGGACGCGCTCGAGCTCGACCGTGCCGGCGAGGAAGGCGGCGACCTCCTCGAACTTGTGCGGGTTGCCCGTGACGACCGCGAGCCTCACAGGTACCGCCCCCGCCGCCGGATCTCGGCCTCCCGCGCAAGGACCGCGTCGGCTCCGCCGAAGGTCGCGCGATAGCCGTCGGCGAAGGCAGCGACGAGCGGCGCGGGATCGGCCGCAGCGGCCCCGAGGGCCTGGAGGAGGACGTGGACGTCGACCCCCCGGGCCTCGAGCTCCTCGGTCGCCTGCGCCAGGCCGAAGTCGATCAGGACGATCCGACCGTCGCGCACGATCATGTTCGAGCTCGTGAGGTCGCCGTGGACGATCCCGGCGGCGTGGAGGAGGCCGACGGACCTGCCCGCGGCCCGGACGGCCGCCTCGTCGAGCGCGGCCTTGAGGACGTCGCCCTCGACTCGCTCCATTACGATCGTGGTGCCGTCGATGTCGCGGACCACCGGCGTCGCCACGCCGCCCCGCCGCGCGGCGGAGAGGAGGCGCGCCTCGGCCCGCGTCCGCTCGAGCCGGAGCCGCTCGTCGAGCGCGGGGAGGCGGTACCGCTTCGGCACCCGCCGCTTGACCGCGTCCCTTCCGAGCTCGACCTCCGCCTCGGCGCCGCGCGGCACCACGCGGGCGAAGGTCTCGGGACGGTCCGTCCGCCAGGGGCACGGCACCTGGTCGATCCGGAAGTCCGGGTCCACCTGCGACCGAGCCACGGGCACGGTCATGCCGTGCGCCGCCTGGAGCCGGCCCGTGTACGCGATCATGGCCGCGTTGTCCCCGAGGTAGACCGGCTCCGGGACGAAGAACGCGGCTCCCCGGTCCTCGCACATGGTTCGCAGCATCTCCTGGAGCCGCCGGTTCGCGCCGACGCCGCCGACGAGCAGCACCTCCTCCTTTCCCGCGTGGGCGAGCGCCCGCTCGGTCACCTCGACGCACATGGCGAAGGCGGTCTCCTGGAGACTGCGGCAGACGTCGGAGAGCGGTGCCGCCGAGGAGGAGGCCGCCGTCACCAGGCCGGAGAACGCGAGGTCCATCCCCTTGACCGTGTACGGCAGGTCGACGAGCTCGCCTCCTTTCGCCAGCTCCTCGACGGCGGGGCCGCCGGGGTGCGGCATCCCCTTCGACCGCGCGAACTTGTCGAGCGCGTTGCCCAGGCCGATGTCCAGGGTCTCGCCGAAGACGCGATACCGCCCCGCGAGGTACCCGATCACCTGCGTGTTCGCCCCCGAGGCGTAGAGGACCACCGGGTCCGTGCAGCCCGTCGCGAAGCGCCCGATCTCGACGTGGGCCAGGCAGTGGTTGACCCCGACGAGCGGGACGCCGAACGCGATCGCGAGGGACCGCGCCGCCGTCGCGACCGTGCGGAGGCAGGGCCCGAGGCCCGGGCCCTGCGAGAACGCGACTGCCGTCGGCGAGCACGCAGCCTCGAGGACGGGCCTGAGCACGTCGTTCATCCGCGCCGCGTGGTGCTGTGCCGCCTCGCGCGGGTGGATGCCGCCCGAGGGCGGGCGGTACGGGTCGGAGGAGAGGGCGACCAGGTCATCGTCGAAGAGGGCGGCGCTGAGGTTCCACGCGGTCCCCTCGAGGCCGAGTACCTGCCCGGTCGCCGGCATTGGATCGGTCTATTCCCTGAACTCGGTGTATCCGCAGCGGCCGCAGGCCACGCGGTCCTTGTGCTCGGCCAGCACCACGCCGGTGCCGCAGCGCGGGCAGTACCGGCGCTGGAGGCTCGCCTTCTCGCCGTCGACGGCGTAGTAGGACGACCGCTTGACCGGGCTGGACTCGGACTTGCCCTTGCCGCCCTTCGCGGCCATCTCAGGCCTCCTCGGTCGGCCTGGGGCCGCCGCGGCTGAAGAGGTAGGCCGACTCGGCCCGGTTCTTGGCCTCGTCCGTGTCGTAGATGCGGAGCATCCCCTCGACCTGCATCATGCCGTACCGCGTCGCGAGCGGGTCGAGGACCGTGAGCTCCTCGGGGACGTTGTTCATGGCACTGAGCCTTCCGACGATCTCTTTCCTCGACGGTGTCGGCCCGTCGTGCGTGAGGACGAACCGCAGCTCCCGCCGGCTCAGGAGTTCGTTGCGGGTGTCCTGTACGATCTCTATCTCCATCGATATCCTCTAGCTATTCGGGAGCAAGTCTCATAAAAGAGCCTGTCCTCACGCCTCGACGAAGAGGTCCAGGAGGGCGCGGGCCAGCGCCCGGCGCTCGGGGTCGATGGTGGCGACCACGACGCCCGCTCCGGGCTGGCCGTAGACGAGGGCAGCGCCGTCGGGCGCGGCGAGCGCGAGGGGGACCACGGCGAGGTCCTCCTCCCCGTCGACCACGACGAGGGCCGGCGGCGAGGCCATCCCGTCGGCCACGGCCGACTCGAGCGCACGGGTGATCGTCGCGGCCGGGTTGGCCACGCGGATGACCCGCGCCCCGGGGACCAGGACGGGGGGGACGGGCACGTCCCGGGCCGTGAAGCCGTCGACGACGGCGACGGCCGGCACGATCCCCTCGCCGAGGAGCCCGGCCGTCACCACGTCGCCGACGGCGAGGACGATCCTGCCCTCGAGGACGTGGCGGGCCGCGTCGATCGAGGGGTAGAGCCGTCCGTATGGGGCCCGGAACGCGTCCCGATGCTCGTCCGGGAGGCGGCGCATCACCGGACCTTCAGCGCGTACCGTCCGGGCATGTCGATGTTGATCTTCTTGGCCACCTGGGAATGGCGCGGCTCGATCACGACGAGGTATCCCGACCAGTCGGTCGAGAGGTTCATCGTGCTGCACGTCACGCAGGACTCGCCGTCCACCACGCGGTGGCACTCGCGGCAGACCCGGGGGAGCTGCTTCTCGCGGCGACGCGCGACCATCAGCGACCTCCCCGGCGTTCCTTCTCCTCGCGCTCGCGCCGGAGCTCCTCCTCGAGCCATGCCTCGGTCCCCAGGCCGGTCTGGCGCATGGTCAGCCCGATCTTCGAGTCCCGCGGCTCCCGCTCGTTCAGGGAGAGGGTCACGACCCGGACCCGCACCTTGTCTCCGACCGAGATCGACTGGCCCGAGTCCTTGCAGATCAGCCGGCCGTTCTTCTCGTCGTACGTGATGAACTCGTCCGAGATCTGGCTGACGTGCAGCATGGCGTCGATCGGCCCGAGGCTGATGAACGAGCCGAAGCTTGTGGTCTCGACCACGAGCCCCTCGATCACCTCCTGCAGCGCGAGCCGGAGGGCGACGGCCTCGAAGGTGACGTCGTAGTAGATCGCGCCGTCGCCCGGCACGAGCTCGCCCTCGCCCACGTCGAGGACCTTCGTCACGGCGATGAAGATCCCGATCTCCTTGTCGATGCTTCCCTCGAGCTGCTCCTGCAGCACGTCGAGGATGACGAGCTCCAGGTCCTCGCCGAGCCGGTTGGGCGGCACCCGGACCTTGTCTTCGAGTCTCATTCGGTAGTACATGGCTCCCTCCTTCTCATCCTCTCTCCAGGGTCACGCGCCGCGGCCCGCGCAGCGCGATCACGGGCACGCCGTCGCGCAGCAGCGCGCGGCGGAGCGCGCGGTCGCTGGTCGCGACGAGGCAGTGGTGGTCCCGGGCGTATCTCGCGATACCGGTGTCCACGGCGCCGGCGCCGAGCGGCTCCTCGGCGCAGCCGGCGGCGAGCGTGAGGCCGAAGCGGGCCGCGGCACCGCGCCGCCCCTGCTGCCGGGCGAGGCCCGCGAGCTCGGCCCGCACCTCGGTCGGCACCAGGGGGTCGAAGCCCCCGACCAGCGCCCGTGTCTCGGCGAAGAGGTCTATCCCCGTCTCGAGCGGCATCATCAGTGCGTTCGCGTCGAAGAGCACCCTCACTCGGTGAGGACGCCCATCCCGATCAGCCGCCATCGCGCCCCGACCTGCCGGCTGATCGCGATCCGAGCGCCGATGGCGGCGCAGACCGGTCGCTTCAGCTGCATCTCGACCGTCTCTTTCCGCGAGCCGGTGACGACCCCGACCGTGACCGCCGTCCCGACCGAGAGCATCAGGGGCTCGTTGTGCTTGAGGGGCTCGATCGCCAGTTCGCTCGTGGCGCCGACGACCCGTTCCATCAGGGTCACCCGGAACCGGAGTCGATCCCAGACGGGGGGCAGCGATCCGGGGGCGCCGGCCACCTGGCCCGCGAGCGCGTCGGACTTGGCGAGCGCCGGGTCGAGCTTGGTCGCGACCCCGAGCAGGCCCCCGGGCGTCGCCTCCTGGATCTTCTTCTTGCCCATGTTGATCGAGGTGATCTTGGTCTCGACCGGCTCCCACCGGCCCGAGTGGACCTGCCGGCCCGGCCGGATCTCGAGGTCGTCTCCCTCGTGGAGGACACCCTGGATCAGCGACCCGCCGACGACGCCACCCTTGATGTCCTTCCAGGAGGCACCGGGCTTGTTGATGTCGAACGACCGTGCGACGAGCATGATCGGAACCGCCTCCGGGTCGCGCTCCGGCGTGGGGATGGTGGTGTCGAGGGCCTCGATCAGGGCCCCGATGTTGATCCCCTTCTGCGCCGAGACGGGGATGATCGGCGCGCCCTCGGCGATCGTCCCCTTGATGAACTCCCGGATCTGGTTGTAGTTCTCGACGGCGACCTTCTGCGAGACGACATCGATCTTGTTCTGGACGATCACGATCCGGCGGATCCCGACCAGCTCGAGCGCCATCAGGTGCTCCTTGGTCTGGGGCTGCGGGCAGGGCTCGTTGGCCGAGATGACGAGCATGGCTCCGTCCATCAACGCCGAGCCCGAGAGCATGGTCGCCATCAGCGTCTCGTGGCCCGGGGCGTCCACGAACGAGACCGAGCGGAACGCTTCCGCCACGCCGCCGCACCCGGGGCAGGACGCGGAGGAGGTGTACGCCTCGCTGCCCTGGCACGCCGGGCAGCGGTAGAAGGTGGCATCGGCATACCCGAGCCGGATCGAGATCCCCCGCTTGATCTCCTCCGAGTGCCGGTCCGTCCAGGCGCCCGTAAGCGAGTTTACGAGCGTGGTCTTGCCGTGGTCGACGTGGCCCACGACCCCGATATTCACGCTCGGGATGGTTACATCACCCAAAAGTCTCGAACCTCCCTACTGAATGTATATCAATCCTACTTATATGTGGTGTCCAGCATAATGCGGGCTGTACGGCGAGCATTTGGCCCCATTTCGATCGGCTGCATACGAAGTGTTACGAAGTCCGAGATTCCTTCGTAATCTTTAATACCGGCTCTCCGCAAACCGGAGGGTATGGAGACCGAGCTCTCGAGGATCGGCATCTCGCTGCCGAAGAGCCTGCTGGACCGGTTCGACGAGATCATCACGGCGCGCGGGTACTCGTCCCGCTCGGAGGGGATCCGCGACGCGATCCGGAACTATATCACCTATTACCGGTGGATGTCCGACGTCCAGGGGGAGCGTCAGGGGGTCATCACCATGATCTACGACCACGACCAGCGTGGTCTCCTGCCCGTGCTGACCGACATCCAGCACGAGTTCCGCCATGTCGTCCAGGCCACGCTCCACTCGCACGTGACCGACACCCGCTGCCTCGAGGTCGTCCTCCTCCACGGGGACGCCGCCGATCTCAAGGCGCTGGCCGAGCGGCTGATGTCGCAGAAGGGTGTCGAGTCGGTGAAGCTGACGACGATCGCCCTCGAGGAGTAGGGGGCCTCTTCAGCCCCCGCCCTCGCAGCTGTTGTCGAGCTCGAACTGCCCGCCGTCGGTCCGGTAGATCCCCTCCCGGTCCCGCCTGAGCTGCTCCTCGATCTCCTCGATCTTCTCGGTCCTCTGCTCGCGCTCCTCGCTCGACGCGGTGCCGACCGGCACGAGCTGGTCCAGCCGGTACATCAGCCCGGTCGAGTCGAGCACGGCGAAGGTCTCGCCGTCGATCGCCTGCACGTCGGTCACGGTACCGACCGTCCCGGTCCGGCCGTACCGGGCGCGCATGCCGACGGTCACCTCTCCGGTCTCCATGCCTGCGGGTACGGCGCCCTGTCCGGATAAACCTTCTGCCTACCCCGTCAGCCGACGGAGTGCCGTCACGACCTCGCGCGTCGACCGGCGGGGCTCTCCCGTCTCCGGGGGGAACGGGATGCCAGTCAGGGCGTCGAGGATCGCTCCGACGGCCCGGTGTTGCGACGGCCCGTATCCGCCCTCGAGGACGAGGGCGAGCGGCATGCCGAGCGCGCCGGCGACCCGGCCCGCGAGCGCGCCGTAATGGCCGGGCCGGAGGCAGAGGCCGCCCTTCGGGTCGTCCTCGAGCATGTCCTGGCCGGCCGAGACGATGACGAGCTCGGGGTCGAACGAGAGCATGGCCGGCAGAAAGACCTCGTCGAGGACGAACTCGACGTCGACGAGCGAAGAACCGGGGGCGAGCGGAGCGTTCAGGGTGAACCCCCGCCCGTCGCCCTCCCCGACCTCGTCGACCCACCCGCTGCCCGGGAACTCGGCCTGCTGGTGGACCGAGAGGAAGAGGACCCGGTCCGAGTCGTAGAAGATCGACTGGGTGCCGTTGCCGTGATGGAGGTCCCAGTCGAGGATCGCGACCCGGTCGAGGCCCGCCTCGAGGGCCGAGGCCGCGGCCACGGCGGCGTTGTTGAAGATGCAGAACCCCATGGCCCGGTCCCGGGAGGCGTGGTGGCCCGGCGGCCGGACGAGCGCGAAGCAGTGCTCGCCCTGCAATGCGTGGGCCGCGGCCGCGATGGAGGAGCCGGCGGCGTACCGCGCCACGTCGTAGGACCCGGGGCCGATGTACGTGTCGGCCGAGATGAACGTGACCCCGTCGAGCGCCGAGAGGGCCGCGATCTCACGGACGTAGGGCTCGTCGTGGACGCGGAGGAGGTCGGCGAACGACGCCGGTACCGAGGGATGGCGGTGCACGCGGTCGGGGATGAACGGCTCGATCGCGTCGAGCCGGCCGCGGTTCTCGTCGTGGGCGTCCAGGTGGTGGCGCGAGAAGAGCGGGTCCGAGATCACCGAGCACGGGATGCCCATGCCAATCTCATTGCCCTGCCATCTCTTGAAGGATCGCCTCGATCGCGGCGGCCTTCGTCCGCCAGTCGTACGACGACATGTCCGTGTCGTACCGGGGACGTTCGGCCGCGAGAGCGGCGGCCTGCTCCACGAACTCGTCGTAGTCCCGGTAGACGTGGAGGTGGGAGCCGCCGATCCGCTGCACGTCGGGGATCGGCGTTGTCAGGATCGGCTTGCCGCAGGCCGAGTACTCGAAGAACTTGTTCGGCAGCGCGATGTCGACCCACTGCGGGGGCGAGAGCGGGATGGTGCAGACGTCCATGGCGCCGATGAACCCCGGGAGCGCCGCGTACGGCTGTGCCCCGGCGAAGCGGACGCGGTCGGCGATCCCGAGCCGCTCGGCGAGGGCCCGGAGCTCGGGGAGGTACCCCGTGAAGAGCGAACCGCCGACGATCAGCAGCACCGCCTCCGGGACACGGTCGAGGACGGCCGGCATGGCCTCGATCACCCGGTCGAGCGCGTACCACCGCTCGACCGATCCGGCGAAGCCGATCACGTAGTCACCGGGCGCGATCCCGTGCGCCTCCCGCACGGGCCCGCCGTCCAGCGGCCGGAAGAGCCGGGTATCGACCCCGTTCGTGATGAGATCGGCGTCATACCCGAACCCGGCGAGCTTCTCCACGAGGCCGGGCGAGACCGTCGTGATCCGGTTTGAGCGGTCCAGGTTGTACTTCACGATCTCGAGGACCGACCGCCGGATGAGGCGCTTGAGGGCCGGGCTCTCGTAGTAGGCCGCGGCGGAATCGGGGAACCAGTCCTTGAGGTCGAAGAGAACCGGGACTCCGCGCCGCCGCGCCGCGTTGATCACGGCCGCGCCGGCCAGCACGTGGGCCGCGACGACCACGTCGATCGCCTCGTCGCGGATCACGCGCGAGAGGACCCGGTAGTGATCGGGCGCGTTGAGGGTGTAATGGAGAAGCGGGTTCTCGACCGGAAACCGGGTCGCCTCGTGGACGCGCAGCCGGGTCTCGCGCTCGGGCGCCCGGCTGACGTGGAAGTGGGGGACGTGGACCTCGTGCCTGGTCGCCAGCTCCTCGAAGAGGTAATGGTGGCGCGACGGCACCGGGTGGTGGATATAGTCCTGGGTCGAGACGAGCAGGATCCGCATGTCTGCAGAGAGTCGGCCCGCATCCGCAATGAAGTGCTCGGAACTGGAAAAGAGGGTCAGGCCGGCCCGGTCCAGTCGGCCGTCGAGGCTGCATGCCGGTCGCGGATCGCGTCGGCGAGCGCCTTGATCGCCTCCTGTCCCTCGGGTGACGGGTAGCCCTTGACCACCACCGGCTCGAGCAGCTCGACCTTCAGGTTGCCGAGCATCCCCTTAAGGACGTCCACGGTCTTGCCGCCCCAGCCGTAGCTGGTCATCACTGACGCGAACCGTGTCTTCGGCCGGAGCGCGTTGGCGACGTACACCGCCTCGATCACCGCCGGGTGCGGTCCGAAGAGGACGGTCGGGGCCGCGATCACCACTGTGGCCGCGTCCACCAGCGCCATGGCGATGTCGCCGAGGTCGGACGCGGTCACGTGGAACTGCCGCACGCCCACGCCGCGGTCGATCAGAGCGTCGACGAGCTGGCCGACCATGACCTTCGTCGAGCCGTGCATGGAGGCGTAGACGATCACGACCTCGTTCTTGACCTCGTCCGAGACCCAGTCGTCGTACGCCTCGAGGACAGCAGCCGGCTCGTCGTGGAGCGGGCCGTGGCTCGGGGCGATGATCGCCGGGTCGAGCCCGCGGACCTTCTCGAGATAGGCCCGGATACTCGTCCGGAACGGCATCATGATCTCGGCGTAGTAGCGCTTGGCCGCGAGGTACCACTCGGCGCGGTCGCGCACGAAGAGGTCGCTCGTCGCGAGGTGGGCACCGAGGAAGTCGCAGCTGAAGAGGACGCGGTCCTCGGGCAGCCAGGTCATCATCGTGTCGGGCCAGTGGACCCAGGGGGTGATGAGGAACTCGAGGGTCTTATCGCCGAGCGAGATCGTCTCGCGGTCGCCGACGACCTGGATCCGTTCCTCGGGGATGCCGTGGAAGGCGATCAACAGGTCCCTGCAGGTCTTGTTCGTCACCACGGTCGCGGCGCCGTACATCTCGAGCAGGAGCGGGACGAGCCCGGTGTGGTCCTGCTCTGCGTGGTTGACCACGATATAGTCGATCTGCTCGGCCCCGGCCCGAAAGAGGTTGGTCATCAGGGCCATCTCCATCGTGTCGTCGACCGCGTCGATCAGGGCGACCTTCTCCGAGCCCCTGACCAGGAAGGCGTTGTAGGTCGTCCCCTGGGGGAGCGGGATCAGGTCGTCGAAGAGCCGACGATCCCAGTCGACGGCGCCGACCGAGAGGACGCCGGGAGCTACGTTCCTTACGCTCATGGCGCCCCTCACCGCTCCCGAAACATCTGCGTGGAGGCGCTGCAGATCGGGCAGGACCAGCCCTCGGGGAGTGCCGAGAGGGGCGTGCCCGGCGCGATCCCCTGCTCGGGCCTCCCGGCGGCGGGGTCGTAGACGTGGCCGCAGATCATGCAGACGCACGGCTTCATGAAGGCTTCTTCTGCCATGCCGTCATCGTCGACCCCGCCGTATTTATGAATTCCTCCAGGACCGGGGAGGGCTAAACGGGGGGGCCGCCGTCGGCCAGAGAACAGTGTACCCGGGGGCGGTCGGCCTTCAGACCGCCGGCGAGAATCGGCTCTTTGCGGCGCGGCACTTCGGGCAGACCCAGTCGTCGGCGAGGTCGTCGAACGCGACGCCGGGCTCGATGCCGCCGCGGGCGTCGCCCACGGCCGGGTCGTAGACGTACTTGCAGACACGGCACCTCATCTGTCCGGTCTCGCTGGTCGTTGCCATGCAGATCCTTCGGCCACGGGGCTATTTATGGTCAGCGGCGTACCGCCGGAGAAAGAACGCGAGCGACCGGTTCCGCCCGGCCCCGCGCTCGAGCGAGTAGCCGTCGAGCAGGTCGAGCATGAACCCGACCCGCGAGAGATAGCTTCGCGGGATCAGGGAGTTGAAGGCCTCCTTCGTGATCTCCTCGGTCGAGGAGTAGGTCGGCAGGCCCGCCTGCTTGAGGAAGCCGTCGTCGGCGCCCGCCAGGTACCAGGACTCGATCTCGATGACCACGACCGCGATGGTGGCCGGGTCGGCCTCCTCGAACCGGCCCAGGATCACGCGTTTCTTGGCCCGGATGGACGGCTCGTTGTCGATGTCCGCGACGATGACGTACGGCTCCCCGAGGCGGGCGAAGCCCAGGAGGAGCCGGTCGACGGCCGTGCGCCGGAGGCAGGCATACGGGATCAGCCGGACCTCACCCCACCGCTCCGAGAGGCGGGGGACCAGGGCGTGCTCGAAGAACCGGACGTCGTCCGACCCTTCGACCAGGACGTTCAGGCGCGCCATGCTCTCAGAGGAGTCCCGCCAGGAAGAGGTCGTCGAGGCCGACCTTCTCCTCGAGGAAGGCCTGGACGTCGGTACGGTCCGCGGGCCTGGAGAGGACCGAGAACCCGTCGGCGTCGCGCGATACCAGGCAGACGTCCTCGACCGGGGCGTGCCGGAGTACGGCCGGGTGCTGGGTCGAGACGACCAGGGGCTGGACCTTCGATGCCTCGCGCATCAGCCCGACCAGCCGGCCGACGGCGAACGGGTGGAGGCGCGCGGCCGGCTCCTCGAAGATCGCGAGCTCGCGGGGAGAGAAGAAGAGCGCGACGAGGAGGGCGAAGAGTTCGACCGTCCCGCTCGACAGGGTCTCGGCGGGGAGGTACCGGCCCGGGGCGTAGGTCTCGGCCACCCGGATCTCGGGGGCACCGCCGGGCCCGTCGCCCACCACGATGTCCTCGATGAACGGCAGGAGGTCGCGGGCCAGCGCGAGGTACTGCTCGCGTTCCGGGGGATGGGCCAGGACACGCCCGAGAGCGATGGCGGCATTCGACCCGTCCTCGGCCAGCTCGGCGGCACCGGTGCGCAGGTCGAGTCGCCGGGTCAGGCGCGGCCCGAACTCGTAGCAGCTGATCAGCGCGAGGGCCCGGCGCACGAGGCCCATCGGGTAGAGCGTGGGCGACTCGAGCATCAGCGCGTTCGGGCCGAGCCGGGCCTCGCGGAGGGCCGGCGGCAGGAAGGTGGCCTCGTCGAGCCCCAGCGGGAGGTCGAGGGCGTACCGGAGCCGCCCACCCTCGTGGACGAGCTCCATCGACCCCGGGGCCGGGTCCTCTCCCTCGACCGCTACTGAGAAGCGCATGGCGAACCGGTCCGCGTGGACCTCGGCCCGCTCGTTGCACCCGAGTGCGAAGGCGTAGGTGCAGGGGCCCGGGACGATCTCGGCCCGCCGCCCGTCGGGAAGGGGGAGCGGGGGCATCCGGATCGGCAGGGTCAGCTCGATCTCGATCCCGAGGTCGCGCCCACAGGTGAGCGCGGCGTTCTGGAGGTAGGCGAGGCCGCCCTGGAGCGAGATCGCGTTCTCGAGCCCCGAACGGGCGATGTCGCGCAGGAAGAGGAACCCGTGGACCAGGTTCGACTTGCCCGCGGCGTTCCGGCCGACGAGGAGGAGAAAGGGCCGGAGCCGGAGCTCGGCCTCGCGGAACGAGCGGAAGTTCCGCAAGGTCAGGGACGTGATCGCCATCGCCACGGATCTCGGCGGGCTGCGACTTGAGCGTTCCTATCGGTCGCAGGTCCGGGCCGTCGAGGTACGGCTGACGAGGAGGTTGAACGCGCCCGTCTTCCGGTTCAGGCGGACGAGGACGTCGCGGAGGTGGAGGACCGAGCCGTACGGCGCCTCGAGCAGGACGCGGTTACCGGGCGCGGCGTGGTATGCGGGCAGCACCGCGAAGACCGGTCGCCGGGCTGTGCCGTCGCAGACCTTGAAGACGTGGCTCCTGGCGTCGCCGAGGTCGCCGGACATCACGGCGACGAGGACGGCGACCCGGCGGTTCGCGTGCCGGCCGAGCTGCGAGAGCGGGGCCGTGCGCCGACGGTCGACGCCGGGGCAGTCGAGGCGCGGCGGGGGCTCGCGCCCGAGCGCGGCGGCCGCGAACTTGATGTCGGTGTTCCGGTAGCGGTACGGCTCGGGCGAGCCGGAGGCAAGGGCCTCCTGCAGCCGCGTCGGGCGGATAGCCGGGGCCTCCTCGAAGGACCAGCATTCGACCTCGCCGCAGGACGAGCCCCAGAGGAACCGGCAGGGGTGGCGGAGGTGGAGCCCGGCGCGGATCAGCTCGCGCTGGACCGCGCGGAGACGGGTCGCGTTCTCGAGGTCGGCCGGCTCGACGAGCAGGACCGTTCCCCGGGGGGAGAGATGCGCGGCCCACCGCGTGACGATCCCGGCGCGGCTCGCGGCGTCGCCGGGGAGCTCGTTGAGCAGGTTGGAGAGGACGAGGAGGTCGATCTCGCCCGGGATCTCGGGGTCCGCGAGGGCCCCGGCGTCGGCGGCGAGCGCCGGCCGCACGCGGACGGAATCGCCCGGTTCCGAGAAGCCGCGGACGAGGTAGCGGCAGGCCTCGCGGTGCTCCTCGGCCGGTTCGACGGGGAGCACCTCTGCCGAGAAGCCGGGGAGGTACCGCCCGAGCGTGGTGAGCGCGAGCGGGACCACGCCCGGCCCGGTGCCGAGGTCGACGACCCGCATCCGCGACGAGAGGAGCCCATCACCCGCGAGGCGGGCGAGGAGGCGGCAGGACTGGAAGTAGTAGACCGGAAAGTGGTACGCGAGGTACGCGAGGACCGCGTATCCGCGCCGGTACGAGACCCGCCGGCGTTCGCCGGCCTTCCAGTACCCTGACTTCTGCGCCACGATGGCGCGACGGAGCCGCTCCAGGACGACGGGGTCGTCGAACGCCCGGCCCGTCTTGGCCTCGACGTAGGACTCGACGAGCGACTCGAGCTGCCCGGGGAGCCGGCCCGCGTCGAGGAACCGGACGAATGCCGCGAGGTCGCCGGGAGCCGGCGCGAGGGGTCCGGGCCCGTCCGTCACCCCTGCCTCCCTAGACGACGCCGGAGCCGTCGCGGGCGAGGTACCGGCCGGCGAGCCAGTTGAACGGCCCCGCGCCGAGGACGGCGGCGGCGGCGGCGGCGCGGTACTTCCAGTTCGACGGCTGGAGGGCCGCGCCGCGCCGGAGGTAGTCTCGTCCCTTCGCGAACTCGTCGGCCCGGGCGAACTGGAGCCCGAGCCGGACGTAGTGTTCGGCGAGGATCGCCGGGTGGGCCGCGAAGTCGTCGAAGTGGACCTCGAGGATCCGCTCCATCGACCGGTAGATGCCCATCCGGTTCTCCGTGATCCCGGTCGCGGTATAGCGCGAGTTGAGGAGCGGCTCGTCGATGTACAGGAACTGGTAGTCGCGCGAGATGCGGAGGAAGAGCTCCCACTCCTGCTTGCCCACGAGCCCCTCGAGCCAGTACCCCGAGCGGTCGAAGCACTCGCGGCGTACCACGGCCGACTGGGTGGTGACGAAATTGTTCCGGAGGAGCTCCTCGTGGACCCAGCCCTCGCGGGTCCTGACCCACTCCATCGGGATGTAGACCCGGTTGTCCTCAGCGTCGACGTACTTCCAGTACCCCGAGTAAACCACGCCGACCTCGGGCCCGGCGGTCGCAAAGACGGCCATGTTCTTCTCGAGCTTCTCGGGGAACCAGTCGTCGTCCGAGTCCTGGAACGCGATGTAGGGCCCGCGGGCCGCGCGGATGCCGACGTTCCGCGCGTGGTTCGCGCCCTGGTTCGGTTCGTACCGGACGTACCGGACGCGGGGATCGTCGTACCGGGCCATGACGGCCGGAGTGTCGTCGGCCGAGCCGTCGTCGACGACGATCAGCTCGAGGTCGGTCCAGGTCTGGGCGAGCACGCTCTGGATCGCGCGCGGCAGGAGATGGGCGCGGTTGTACGTCGGGAGGACGACGCTGACCGTGGGGGTGCCCGGGGCCGATGGCATGTGCTGGTGAGGTTGGCGCCGGCGGTTCAAGAAGGTGATGCCGGCCGGCAGGGGCCGGGGCGGGACGCCCCGGCACCTACTGGGCAGATGCCTCGTACGCGACGAGGACCGAGCCGGTCTCGCGCTCCACCGCCTGGAGCCGCTCGAGCTCCTGCGGCGAGAGCTGGCGGTACCGGGGGACCCGTTCGTACCCGACGAGGACGACGCCGAGGCGTTCCTCGAGGCGCCGGATCTCGTCGAGCTGCCGATCGTCGAGCCGTGCGGGCCTGGTGCATTCCATGCCTGTCACCGGACGGTTACTCTCCCCCCGTGAATATATGCCTTCGGGCGGCGGCGCTCGGCGGGAGCGGCACTGTCCCGATGGGCGACTGCCGCTGCTGTCGCGCCCTCCGCCGGCCTTTACCGGCGCCGGCGCAGGCCGACGAACGCCAGCGCGGCGATCGCTCCCCCCGCGACGACGGCGCCCGGCCCGGACCGTGCCGTTGTGACCGGGGTGCCCGGTGTCGTGGCCGGAGGCGCGACGGTGGTGGGGGTCGGGGCCGGCGGCACCCCCGGCGGGATAAGGACGCCGTCGACGATGTGGATCATGCCGTTTGCCGCGGGGATGTCGAGCAGGGTGAGGTTCGCCCCGTCGATCCCAACGGTCCCGCCCGGCCGGACCGAGACCTGGAGCGGCACGCCGAGCAGGGTAGGCACGGACGCCTGCGCGGTCACGTCCGCGACCGAGAGTGCTCCCGGCGCGAGGTGATACCGAAGCAGGAGGTCGAGCGCCGTACGGTTCGCGAGCAGGTCTTCGAGAGCACCCGGAGGTAGGGCGCCGAACGCGGTGTTCGTCGGGACGAAGACCGTGACGGGCCCCGCCCCCTCCAGCACGCCGAACAGCCCTGCCGTCCGTGTCGCGTTCGTGAAGACGGAGAAGTCCGGGTTCGCCGCCACGATCTCGGCGATAGTCCGGCTGGGTACGGATGGCGTACCGGTCGGGGTCGGTGTCGCCTCCGACGTGACCACGCCGCTATAGTCGTCGCCGTAGAGGACGGTGGTCGCCGGGGCCGGGGGGGTGGGGACGGTTGTCGGCGGGAGCGTTGGAAGTGATGGCGGCACGGTCACCGACGGCGTCGGTGCGGGCATCTCCGTGGGAACGGCCGTCGTGTTTACCGGAACGGAGGCCAGGACCGTGAACCGTCCCGGCACCGTCGCGGCCGAGTCCGTGATCTCGACGGGTCGTCCGTCCGGGTGGGCCCGGACGTGCTGGATCTCGACCTCGAGGGCCGAGGTTCCGTTCTGCAGGCCCGAGAACGTCAGTTCCGCGAGTGTCCCGGAACGGAATCCGCCCGCGGGGTCGATGAGCTGTATCAGGATTATGCCCGCCTGCGTCCGGGTTGCCGATGCCGTGCCTCCTACCACGAAGCGGGTTCCCCGGTAGCGGATCACGTCCGGGTCGTACCGCACGTTCAGCCAGAGATCCGCAGCGGGGGGGTCCCAGGACGCGTTGAGTCCCAGGGCCGTCACGCCGTCCTGGCCGACGAGTGCCGTTGCGTCCGAGAGGGTGAATGTTCCGGACCCGGCCGCGCTCACGAGGGGCACGCCGCAGGCGGCCAGGAGGAGGAGCGCCGGTATCAGCATCCGCAGGTGCATCGGCTCACATTGGGGGGTTCGCTATTTAGGAATTTCTCACGCCGGCTCACCCCGTGAAGAGCAGGCTCGCGTAGAGGAGCACGAGCAGCCCGAGCAGGACGCCGAAAGTCCGGAGCAGCGCTTTCCGGGCGGGCTCCTGCCGCCACCATTCGGTGGGCCCGAGCCGGAAGTAGAAGATACCGATGAATCCGCCGATCAGGACGCCGATGATGTTGTCGAAGGCCAGGGCCAGGGCCGAGAGGGCGCTCGTCCGGAAGAGGGCGAGCGCAATCCCCGCAACGGCAGCCGGAGGGAGCAGGGCGAGCGAGATGCCGATCCCGACCAGGCTCTCGTGAAATCCCTTGACCTGCGCGACCATCGCGGCGAACCCGAGCAACACGGCCATGCCGAGGTAGATCTCGCGCCGCTCGAACCGGTCCAGGATCTGCGGGGTAATGACGACCGGTCCCAGGGAGAAGAGCAGGAGCGTGATCGCGGTCGAGAGTGCCACGACCAGGACGATGAGCAGGAGGAGGGCCCGGAGATTGGCCAGGGCCCGGCGAGGATGGCCCACGGCGAGCTCGAGCGTGAACCCGTTGATCGGGGAGAGGAGCGGCGAGACGACCATGGCCCCGATGATGATCGCCACGTTGTTGGCGAAGAGGCCGACCAGTGCGACGACGGTTGAGATCGAGGTCAGAAGCAGCAGGGGCAGGTCCACGACGGTCGTGTCGGGGAGGGCGTCGAGCAGCTCCTCCGAGGTGGCTTCGTGCTCGCCGTTCAGCGGCCCTGGTCGGTCCCCATCATCCCCACCCCCATCGCCTGGTCTCGGCTCCGGCATCATGTCCCTCCTTCTCCGCTGCGCGAAACGCAAGCGGGCCTCGCGGGCCGGCGCCAAGGACCGCCTCGCCGCGGGTCGATGGTGGTATTGGCACAGGATACAGATGAGGATTCCTCTCGAAGGTTCCTATCAGCCTCCCGGCTCCCTGGCATGACGAGGCGTTCGGAGCGGACCGTTCTCACTGGGACGGGTGCGACGGGCGGTCTTCCAGACGCCAGTCACGGTCGTCGTTCCCGGTGCGATGGTCCAGGCTCTCCGCCTTCTCGAACGCGATGAGGATGAGTTTGCCCAGCCGGCAACGGAGGAGAGGATGAGAAATGGCGTCATCGACCAGCCCGGCATCGAAGGGTGGAAGGGAACCCGCGAGCACGATGTGCAGGGAGGGCTCGGCGACTATTCCGGGGAGGGAGTGTTTTCGAGCGATCCTGGTAACCCCTCCCTCCGCTCGACGCTGGTCCTCTGCGTCCGGATCGGTGGCGTGATCGCGGGAGTCTCCTCGACGGAGATGGACCATGGAGGGGAGCATGTCGAGGTGACCGATTTCGCGATGCGTTCGGGGTACCGGGGCCTCCCGGGGCACCTGCTCAGCCTCATGGAGATGGCGATGCGAAGGGCCGGCACGAAGACCGCCTACACCATCGCCCGGGCACCTCCTCCCCGATGAACATCACTTTCGCCCGGGCCGCCTGTCCGTACAGAGGCACGCTCCTCATAATAGGGGGATCTGCGATGGCGTGGAGAGCATGCACGTCTGGTACTGGTCCCTCGCTCACCCGATACCGCAGGAGACCCCATGCTCGATGAGGTGGCGCCGGAAAGCCCACGCAGGAGCCCGGGGAGCGCCATGTCGAGCAGGGTCGGCACAGAAAGCCCGCGCGGCTGAAGTATCCCCACAGGGCATCCATTCATCGTCATTACGGTTCGGAGGACACGCTGGTCATCCACCAGGACCTCCCCTGGCCCGTTACGGGAGAAAAAGGGGGATCCGGGCCGCTTGCGGCACAGCGGTCGCGGAGCGTTCCTCTACCGTCTCCGGCCGGGAAGGGGTACCGGGACCTGTGCTCGTCCGGTCTCGGCGGCCGGACGTCGAGAGGGCTCCCGGGCTTCCAGTCCCGGTGCATACCCATCGAGAAGGATGCCGAGTGCCTGGTCCTGGTATGCTTCCATGACGTACGGCAGGCCCGAGACCTTCGCCGCGTCCTCGGTCAGCGCGAAGACGTCGTTCCGCGAGATCGTCTCGAGCGAGAAGTTCCGGCTCCCGGCCATCAGCTGCTGCAGGCCCGTGCGGAAGCGCTGGGCGTAGGTGTAGACACCGACCGCGCCGAGCGGGATCTCGCCGAGCCGGGCGCCGTACTTCTCCCTCAGCTCCTCGTAGCTGACGAAGATCTCCGGGATGGTCGAGCCGTACTTCGCCACGCCCTTGGGAAGGTCGCCGGCCTCGAGCCACTTGCCGATGTTCTTGCCGACGAACCCCGGGATCATCAGCGCGCGGCCCATGCAGATGGCCTTGACGTGCGGCGCACCCATCGCGATGGCCTTGAAGACGTTCGCCTCATCGCCGAACCCGCCGCCGATGGCGATATCGGGCACGCGCATGCCCTTCCAGTTCATGAGCTCGGCGTACCGGTGCGCGATCGACTGGAGGTAGAACGTCGGGATGCCCCACTCGTTCATCATGGGCCAGGGGCTCATGCCCGTGCCGCCGCCCGCGCCATCGATGGTCAGGAGGTCGATCTTCGCCTCGGATCCGAAGCGCATGGCCATCGCGAGCTCCTGCGCCGAGTACGCTCCCGTCTTGAGCGTGATCCGCTTGAACCCGATCTCGCGGAGCCGGTCGATCTCCTCCAGGAACCCTTCCTTGGAGACGAAGCCGAGGCGCGAGTGGCGCTCGAACTCCTTGATGCTGCCGGCCGCGTACGCCTTCTCGTTCTCGGAGGCGGTCGGGTCGGGCAGGACGATGTAGCCGCGCCGCTTCAGCTCGCGGGCGCGCTCGATGCTGTTGACCTTGATCTCCCCGCCGATGCACTTGGCGCCCTGGCCCCACTTCAGCTCGATGGTCTCGAGGTTGTGCTTCGAGGCGACGTACTCAGCCGTTCCGAGTCGCGTGTCCTCGACGTTCATCTGGACCAGCATCTCGCCGTAGCCTTCGTGGAACTTCCGGTAGGTCTCGATGCGACGGTCGAGCTCGGGCGACCTGGTGACCTTGCCGTTCATGTCGCGAACGAGCCCGGGGTCGATACCGCCCACGTTCTCACCGCAGACCAGGGTGATCCCCGAGATGGCGGCGCCGATGGCGAAGTGCTCCCAGTTGACCCGGGCGATCTCGGTCGAACCGAGTGCTCCCGTGAAGATCGGGAGGCGCATCGGGACCTTGATGTCCCAGCCGTACTCGGTCGAGGTGTCGACCTCGGAGAAGAGAGCGGTGTCCGGCGAGGCCTCGACACCCTCGGGCAGCCCACGGGCACCGACGGCGTAGCCCTGGATGTTCACGTGCGAGTAGTCGACCGGGTACTGTTTGTCCGCACCGGCCGTGATCTCCCCGAACGGGCCCGGGTAGAGGACCTCGCGCCCGCGGAAGGACGAGAGCCAGATCTCACAGGCCCCGCGGCATCCGTCGACGCAGCGCGTGCAGATGCCCGAGGTGGAAGCGACGTCGCGGGACCGGTTCGAGGTCGCGACGGCCTCGTTAGCATTCGGTTGTCGTAGATTCATGAGTCACCTCTCTATGGATCGGGCGGGATATGCGCGCAATCCTCGTTGTCTGTCTTCCACGCTCAGTGCTGGTGCAGCAAAATGGGAATCACTCCTCATGCCGGTTTCGAGCGTGAGTCCTCGCGCTCCGAAGTGAACGAAGACGCCACTATCCCCGAAGTCAAGGAGCGCACGATTCCCATCTCAATGTACCGCAAGCTCGACGTGGGGGTCCTTCTCCTCTGCTTCGAGCGTCTGACGGACCGGGACCCGGATCGCCCTCTCGACCGGCATGACGTAGATGTGTCCATCCCCGAAAATTCCGGTCTGGCACCATTCCGCGATCGTGCTGGCAAGCAGGTCCACCTTGTAGTATTCGACCACGATCTCGAGCAGGATCCAGGGCTGGACGTCTCCAGTTACGACACCCCCACCCTGGTCTCTCTGTCCCCCGACCTCCGTGAAGGTCATGCCTTTGAACCCGCTGTCAAAGAGGGCTTTCCGCACAGGTTCCACCTGTTCCGGTTTGATGATTGCTTTTACCAGTTTCATGATACTCATTTCTGCCTTTCACAGCGCTCCTTGGCGCTGCACGTTTCTAGGCCGCTCGTCTTTCTCATCCGTTACCCGGGCTCCAACCGCCCTGTCGATGCAACCGCACGCACGCAGGGAGGGGTAACCGGGTAGATCGAACGGCGGGAGTGCTGCTCCTGCGTTCGTGACGCGCTTTCGCACGTCACCATCGATCGGGCCGGACACCATGCCGCGGCCACGATGATGCCGATCGCAGGCGCACCCTGAACCACCGCACCATGGCCCTTTCTTTCTGCTATCCCTCCTTCCAATGCTATCTGTACCATAAATGGTACAGGAAGGAAGTTGTGTACTATATTATTTAATATGTTGCTTAGTGCAGGTAGGTCGATCGCCCTATCCCCATCAATTCGTTAACGGCCGGCCATTGTTTTTCTCGGGTGTACACTCGGCCGGCATGTATCCGCCGCCAGCTCGATCATGGCGGCCGTATCGTGCTGGCACGGGTCCTCGATGCACCAAGCTCCCCCCGTCGCTCGCGTCATCCCGGGCTCCCAGCCTCGGAATGAGCATTCGGTGAAGGTCGTACCCAGAGCCGAAGCCGACAGAGAGATCGTTGCAACTGGATTCGATGCGCGTCGCTATGGGCGCCGAATCATAATCCCGACCAACCGGCCGGATCGCGACGATTTCGATGCGGGGCGACCGCGTGGGTCGTATGCTGGCCGGCCTGCCTCAGGAACCGCCGTGGGATGATGGCTCTGGAGGTCGAGTGCCTGTGCTGCCCGGTCGCACGATAGAGACCACCCGCGCCGTCGGCCCAGTGATAGGTTGAAAAAAGAAGGCGATCTAGAAGATACCCTGCGCTTTCATGGCGGAAGCGACCTTGAGGAAGCCCGCGATGTTTGCCCCGGCCACCAGGTTTCCTTCCATGCCGTACTCCTTCGCGGCGTTATAGGTATTGTGGAAGATGCTGATCATGATCTGCTGGAGTCGCGTGTCGACCTCCTCCGCGGTCCAGCAGCACCTCTCGGAGTTCTGGCACATCTCCAGGCCGGACGTGGCCACGCCGCCGGCGTTGGAGGCCTTGCCGGGTGAGAAGACAATCTTTGCTTCCAGGAACGCATCCACGGCCTCCGGCGTGCAGGGCATGTTCGCGCCCTCGCAGACGGCGATGACCCCGTTCTTCAGGAGCGTGTGCGCGTCCTCGCCGTTCAGCTCGTTCTGGGTTGCGCATGGCAGCGCAACATCGCAGGGGATCTGCCAGATGTTCCTGCATCCTGCGTGGAATTCGCTTCCCGGCACGAGCTCGGTGTATCTGCTGATCCGCGCCCGCTCGACCTCCTTGAGCTGCCGCACCACGTCCACCTGGATGCCGTTGGGATCGTAGATGAATCCCCCCGAATCGGACATTGCTATAATCTTTGCCCCCAGCTGCTGGGCCTTCTCTGCAGCGTAGATGGCAACGTTGCCGGACCCGGAGATGACGGTGACCTTGTCCTTCATGGACTCCTTTCTCATCACGGCGAGGGCTTCCTGTGCGAAGTAGAGGACGCCGTAGCCGGTTGCCTGCGTCCGGACGAGGGATCCGCCGTAGGAGAGCCCCTTCCCGGTGAGGACGCCCGTGAACTCATTCCTGATCCGCTTGTACTGGCCGAAAAGGTAGCCGATCTCCCTGGCACCCACGCCGATGTCGCCAGCAGGGATATCGGTGTCCGCGCCGATGTGCTTGCTCATCTCGGTCATGAATGCCTGGCAGAAGCGCATGACCTCGCCATCGGACCTGCCCTTGGGATCAAAGTCCGAACCGCCCTTTCCGCCACCCATGGGAAGGCCGGTCAGGCTGTTCTTGAAGATCTGCTCAAAACCGAGGAACTTGATGATCGAGGTGGTGACCGACGGATGGAACCGCAGTCCACCCTTGTAGGGACCGATCGCGGAGTTGAACTGGCAGCGAAATGCCCTGTTGACCTGCGTCCTGCCCGCGTCGTCCACCCAGGCCACTCGGAACATTACCAGGCGTTCCGGTTCGACGAGTCTCTCGAGAAGACCGTCCTCGAAGAGGTCCGGCGTCTTCAGGATGACGGGCTCGAAGGACTGGAGGACTTCGTACACCGCCTGCTGGAACTCCTTCTGATCGGGATCTCTGCAACAGACCTGCTCATAAACATCCTGCAAGTACTGGTTTTTCAAAGCCATGTCAATTCACGCTCCTTTGTAACTGGTTGCACAATCGATTGTATATGAGATGTATCGGGTGTGTTGGGCTTCCCACCGGTCTTCTTTTAGAATCCGGAGACCTGCCCGTTCCACCCGTGCCTTCACGGTTCCACTCGATGAATGTCCCCGCAGATCAGAGGCTCTGTCTGAAGAATGGTCCTTCACAAACCGGAAAAATTTATGATCGCTTCAATAATAAGCGATTGCTTTCCACCTCATTCTATATCAATCGAGGGTGGCTTCACCCTCACCCCGGCCTCCAATCTCCCTGTTCCCCGTGGTGCAGAAAAGATCGATGGGCCGGACGACGCACCCGAGGCCGGGGATGGGACTCGAGATACAACAAGAATCATCCGGGGAGCGGTGAACATCCCGGGACAGCGGAGAACAGCAGGCCTCACGGCGAAGTACCGGCACTCCCGGGGGCACCGCACGTCGCGCCGGAGCGGCATCCTCGACCCTTGAAAACCCGGCGGATCGGACACCCGTGACCTGGTGATCGCCGACCGGGTCCGATCAGGATAGTACCATCATTGTCCGGGAGAGAACGGGGACTTACCGCGGGGATCGTTCGACACTAAAAAATAAACGTCACTCCTCGACCCGTTTGATCAGGTTCTCCATGACCTCGTTGACCGCCTTCCAGGTGGGGTCGTCCCCGCCCCGCCGGAGCACGGCCGGCCGGCCCACGTCTCCCGCCTCGCGCATCTCGATGTCGAGCGGTATCGAGCCGAGGAACGGCACCTCGAGGTCCTGGGCCATCTTCTCACCGCCGCCGCGGCCGAAGACATCGATCTCCGCCTGGCAGTGGGGGCAGACCATGCCGCTCATGTTCTCGACGACGCCGATAACGGGGATGCCCAGCTTCTCCACGAACCGCACCGCCTTGCTCGTCTCGAGGGTCGCCACCTCCTGCGGGGTTGTCACGATCACGGCCCCCCGGAGGTTCGGCGCGAGCTGCGCGATCGTCAGCGCCTCGTCGCCCGTGCCCGGGGGGAGGTCGACCACGAGGAAGTCGAGGTGGCCCCAGTTGACATCCGAGAGGAACTGGCTGATCGCGGACATCTTCATCGGCCCCCGCCAGATCACCGGCGTCGAGGTGTCGGGCAGGAGAAACGCCATCGAGACCACCGCGAGCGTCCCCGTGACGCGGACCGGCTCGATCTTATTATCGATGGTCTGGAGACGGGAGTCCTGGAGACCGAGCATCTTTGGTATGGTTGGGCCGTGGAGATCGAGGTCGAGGAGTCCCGTGTCGTACCCCTTGCTCGAGAGTGCGTACGCCAGGTTCGTGGCGACCGTGGACTTGCCCACGCCCCCCTTGCCCGAGAGGACCAGGATGACGTGCCTGACGTCCATGGCGGCTCGATCGGGCAGCCCGCCGCCCATGCCGTGCTCCTGCGCGCTCGGGCAGGTCGAGCATTCGCCGCTGCAGGCCTTCTTCATCTCGGTATCGGTGCAGCTCTCAGGGTTGATCGGATTCTCGGCCATTGGTAATCCCGTTCAGGATCGATACGATACTATTTAAGGTTGCCACTCCGGAACATCGTTCCGAGAATCGCAGGGGTCGGCAGAGCGATTAAGGCGGAGCGCAGATACTTCTACAACGCCCGGGAACCCGGGGGAGCGGTCGGGTGAAGGACGGGATCGAGTTGCTGCGGCGGGACGTGACCCGTCTCAGAGAGCGCGTGGCGGAGTCGGCCAGCGCTACGGCAGGCGTCCGCCCAGCCGATGCGCAGCCGCTTCGGAGCGAGCTCTTCTCGGCCGAGCAGCTGGCGTTGCATGCAGCCGAGATGGCGACCTGGTACACCGTCGACATGAACGGCGGCGACGACCGTCTCCTCCCCCGCCTCTCCGAGAACGAGTCCATCCTCGTCGCGACCTTCACCCTCGTCACGGCCGCGCTCGAGAAGAATCGCCGGATCGCGCCTGCGAGCGAGTGGCTGCTCGACAACTTCTACCTGATCGAGGAGCAGATCCGTACCGCCCGGCGTCACCTCCCGCTCGGGTACAGCCGGCGGCTCCCGGTCCTCGAGAGCGGACCGCTCGCCGGATTCCCCCGTGTCTACTACATCGCCCGCGAGCTGATCGCGCACAACGACGGGCGCGTCGACCTCGACGTCCTCTCCTCGTTCGTCGAGGCGTACCAGACCGTGGCGCCGCTCCGGCTCGGCGAGCTCTGGGCGGTCCCGATCATGCTCCGGCTGGCCCTGATAGAGAACCTTCGCCGCGTTTCAACCCGGATCGCAGCGGACAGGGTCGACTCGGACAAGGCCTCGTCCTGGGCCGACCGGATGATCGAGATCGCGGAGCAGGACCCGAAGAGCGTGATCCTGGAGGTGGCCGAGATGGCCCGCTCGGATCCGCCCATGACCAGCGCCTTCGTCGCCGAGCTGGCGCGGGAGCTCCGGGGCCGGGCTCCATCCCTGACCCTGGCCCTGACCTGGGTCGAGCAGCGGCTCTCAGAGATGGGCCAGACCATCGAGCAGATGGTCCAGATGGAGACCCGCGTGCAGGCCGCGGACCAGGTCTCGATCGGCAACTCGATCACCTCGCTCCGCACCCTCGACGGGATAGACTGGCGCGACTTCGTCGAGCGGCTCTCGGCTGTGGAGCGCACGCTGCGGTCCAACCCGGACGACCCGTACGCGGCGATGGACTTCGCGACACGGGACCGGTACCGCCACGTGGTCGAGTCGCTCGCGCGGTCCTCGCCCCGCTCCGAGGAGGAGGTGGCTGCGCAGGCCATGGAGCTGGCCATGGAGCGTCGAGCGCGGTTCGGCGGTGGAGACCGGTCGGCGCACGTCGGGTATTTCCTGATCGACCAGGGACTGCCCGAGCTCCAGCAGGATATCGAGTACCGCCCCTCGACCGTGGAGCGGTTCCGGCGGTTCGGGCGGCAGGCCCCTCTCCCGATCTATCTCGGCGGGATCGTGCTCATCGCCGGCTTGATTACCGCCGCCGGGGGGATGGCGGCGGCCATGGCCGGCCTCCCCTGGCTCGCGCTCGCGATCTTCGTCCCGGTCCTCTTCATCGCTGCGAGCCAGACCGCGGTCTCACTCATCAACTGGGCCACGATGCTGATCGCCAAGCCGAAGATCCTGCCACGCCTGGACTACGAGGACGGGATCCCGCCCGGGTACCGGACCCTCGTCGTGGTTCCGACCGTGATCTCGACCCCGGATGACGTGGACCGGTTGCTCGAGCTGCTTGAGGTCCGGTACCTCGGCAACCGCGACGACCAGGTCTCCTTCGCACTCCTGTCGGACCTGCCGGCCGCCGACAGCGAGGTCATGCCGCAGGACGCGGAGACGATCGCCCGGGCCGTGGCCGGCATCGAGGAGCTGAACTCCCGGTACGCCGCCGGGGGCCGGCAGCCGTTCCTGCTCCTGCACCGTCCCCGACTGTGGAATCAGCGGGAGGGTCGGTTCATGGGCTACGAGCGGAAGCGGGGCGCGATCGAGGCCCTGAACCGACTGCTGATCGCGGGCGACGCCGGTCCGTTCGGCGTGATCGTCGGTGACATCGCGGCCCTCGAAGGGACACGGTACGTCATCACCCTCGACGCAGACACCGAGCTGCCCCGCGACGAGGCCCGGAAGCTGGTCGGCACGGCTGCCCACCCGCTCAACCGGCCCGTGGTCGACCCGGCCGTTGGGCGGGTGGTGGCAGGCTACGGCGTGTTGCAGCCCCGGATCGGCCTGACCCTGACCGGCTCAGTCCGGTCGTGGTACGTCAGGATCTTCGGCGGAGAGCCGGGGATCGATCCATACACGCGCGCGGTCTCGGACGTGTACCAGGATCTCTTCAAGGAGGCCTCGTTCATCGGCAAGGGGCTCTACGACCTCGAGGCCTTCGGAGCGACCCTCGGCGAGCGGTTCCCCGAGAACCGCGTCCTCTCGCACGACCTCGTCGAGGGGTCGTATGCTCGGGTGGCCCTCGTGACCGACGTCATGCTCTTCGAGGATCACCCTTCGCGGTACCTGGCCGACGTCTCGCGACGCCACCGCTGGATCCGGGGTGACTGGCAGATCGGAACCTGGGCCCTCCCGTCCGTACCGGATCCCCATGGCGGCCGGCAGCGGAATACGCTCTCGCTCCTCTCTCGCTGGAAGATCCTCGATAACCTCCGGCGGAGCCTCGTGGCGCCGGCCGAGCTCTCCCTGCTCCTCGTGGCATGGCTCCTCCTCCCGGGCCCGGCCGCCTGGACGGCGGCCGTGGCGGGCCTCGTCTTCGCCCCGCCGATCATCGGCTTCCTCTACCGGCTCATCCAGAAGCCGCAGGACCAGGACCTCTGGCTCCATCTCCAGGACACGGCGCGGTCGCTCCCGCGCTCGTTCGCGCAACCTGTCATCCTGTTCGTCCTGCTTCCCTTCGAGGCGGCCGTCTCGATCGACGCGGTGGGCCGGACCCTCGCGCGGCTGGCCACGGGACACCGGCTCCTCGAGTGGACCACGTCGCGTGATGCGAGCAGGGCAGCGCCCGATCTTCCCCGTCATTACCGCCGGATGTGGGCGACGGTCGCCGCGGGGGCGGTGGCGGGCGTCGGGATCGGCCTGCTGCGGCCCGAGGCGCTTCCCGCGGCCCTGCCGATCATCGGGCTCTGGTTCTCGTCGCCGGCCGTGGCATGGTACCTCAGCAAGCCGCTGGCTGAGCCAGTCCCACAGCTCGACCGGGGGGAGACCCGGTTTCTCCGGTCGGTCGCGCGCCGGACATGGCGCTTCTTCGAGGTCTTTGTCACGCCCGCGGAGAACTGGCTGCCTCCCGACAACTACCAGGAACAGCCGGTGGAGCGGATTGCGCACCGGACCTCGCCGACCGATATCGGGCTCGCCCTCCTCTCGACCGTCGGGGCAGTCGACCTGGGGTACCTCACCCCCCGCCGGTGCGCGGAACGACTCGAGCAGTCGTTCCAGACCATGCGGCGGCTCGAGCGGTTCCGGGGCCACCTCTACAACTGGTACGATACGGTCACGCTCGCCCCGCTTGCCCCGTTCTATGTCTCGACCGTGGACTCGGGCAACCTGGTCGGTCTGCTCCTTCCTCTCAGGACGGCCCTGACCGAGTTCGGTATCACCCCCGTTCTCCCCTCTGCCGCGTTCGATGGGCTCCTCGACACGACCCGCGAGCTGGCCGCGGCCGTGGAATTCGTACGCCTCAAGCAGGAGGGGGCGGTCTACGTCTCTCCGGTCAACGCGGAACGGATAGCGTCTCTCGAGGCCCTCCTCGCCGCACCGGCACCGACCTTCGCGGACCGGCACGCGGTCCTCGTGGACTGCGTCTCTCGTGCCGGGGAGATCGCGGGCGACCTGCGGATGGTCGCCGACGGAGAGGTCCAGTGGTGGGCCGAGGCCCTCGAGATCGCGGTCCACGACCTGGACGACTACGTGGAGGAGCTCCTTGGCTGGTGGACCGTTGCCCCCCGCGACCCCGCGTTCTGGGACCGCATCACGGCTGCCGGGACCGAGGACGCGGCCCTGCTCCGGTCCGCGATCGAGGCCTGCGGCCAGGAGGCTCCCGGACCCGTTGGCGTTCGGGCGCTGCACGCAGACCTGCTGCCCGCCATCGACCACCTCCTCGCCCGGCTGATGGCAGCCGATGCAGGGAGCCCGGACGGTTTCGTCCTGATGAAGCTGCGTGAGCGCCTGCGGAGTGCCGACGCGGAGGCCGGCGCCCTGCTCGACCTCTTCGAGCGGGTCCGGGCCCACGCGACTGCGTTCATCGAGATCGACGCGGACTTCCTCTTCGACCCGACGCGCGACCTGCTCGCGATCGGCTATAACGTCTCCGAGCTCCGCCGGGACGCCTCGTTCTACGACCTGCTCGCCTCCGAGGCACGGCTCGCCTCGTTCATCGGGATCGCGGACGGCGAGCTCCCCCAGCTCCACTGGTTCGCGCTCGGGCGCCAGCTGACGACGAGCACTGCCGGCCCCCTCCTGCTCTCGTGGTCGGGCTCGATGTTCGAGTACCTGATGCCGCTCCTGGTCATGCCGAGTTACCCCGAGACACTCCTCGACCAGACCTGCCGTGCCGCCGTGCGCCGGCAGATCGAGTACGGCCGCTCCCGGGCGGTACCGTGGGGGATCTCGGAGTCCGGGTACAACCTGATCGATGCGAACATGAATTACCAGTACCGGGCGTTCGGTGTCCCGGGGCTCGGGCTCAAGCGCGGGCTCGGCGAGGACCTGGTGATCGCGCCGTACGCCACGGCGCTCGCCCTGATGGTCCTCCCGTCCGAGGCGGTCGCGAACCTGCGGGCCATGCAACAGGCCGGGTTCGCCGGCCGGTTCGGCTTCTACGAGGCCGTTGATTATACGCCGGCGCGGGTCGGGCACGATCAGAGGCACGCCGTGGTCCAGTCCTTCATGGTCCACCACCAGGGGATGTCGCTCCTCGCCATGCTCGCCGTGCTTCGAGATCGGCCGATGCAGCGAAGGTTCCTGACCGTCCCCGAGGTCCGCGCGACCGACCTGCTGCTCCAGGAGCGGGTGCCCAAGGTGACGCCGTTCCACCCGCACGCGATTCGGACCGATAGCGAGCTGCGGCGCGTCTCCGAGGGCGAGCCGATGATGCGCGTCTTCTCGACGCCGGACCTGCCGCGGCCCGAGGTACACCTCCTCTCGAACGGGCGGTATCACGTCATGGTCAACAACGCCGGCGCTGGGTACTCGCGCTGGCGCAACCTCGAGTTGACCCGGTGGCGCGAGGACCCCGTGACTGATGGGTACGGTGTCTTCTGCTACGTTCGCGACGTGGAGACCGGGCGCTTCTGGTCGACCTGCTACCAGCCCACGCTCCAGCCGGCGGAGAAGTACGAGGCGATCTTCCAGCAGGCCCGGGCTGAGTTCCGGCGGCGCGACGCCGATCTCGATGTCCATACCGAGTGCATGGTCTCGCCCGAGGACGACGTCGAACTCCGCCGGGTCCGGATTACCAACCGGTCGTGGCGGGCGCGGACGGTCGAACTCACCAGCTACGCCGAGGTCGTGATCGCCCCTGCCGGGCACGACGTGTCCCACCCGGCCTTCTCGAACCTCTTCGTGACCACCGAGCTCATCCCCGACCGGAACGCGATCCTCGCGACTCGCCGCCCGCGCTCCTCGGGCGAGCGGCCCCCCTTCCTCATCCACACCATGGTCGTCGACGGGCAGACTGTGGGCGAGACCTCCTACGAGACGGACCGGTCGCGGTTCATCGGCCGGGGCCGCACCCTTGTCAGCCCGGAGGCCATGGTCGGCCCGGAGCCGCTCTCGAACACGGCCGGCTCGGTCCTCGACCCGGTCGTGGCCCTGCGGCGCACGGTCGTGGTCGGGCCGCAGGAGACCGTGACCGTGCACCTCTACCTCGGCATCGCCGAGGACCGCGACGGCGCACTCGGGCTGGTCGAGAAGTACCAGGACCGGTACATGGGCGACCGCGTGGCCGAGCTGGCCTGGACACACACCCAGGTGATGCTCCGCCAGCTCAACGCGACCGAGGCGGACGCCCAGGTCTTCGCCCGGCTCGCCTCGGCCATCATCTACCCGAACCCCGCGCGCCGCGCGCCGCCCGAGATCATCGAGCGGAACCGGCGAGGCCAGAGCGGGCTGTGGGGCTACGGGATCTCGGGCGACCACCCGCTCATCCTGGTCCGGGTCTCGCAGAAGGCCCGGGTCGGCCTCATCCGGCAGGTGATCCAGGCCCACGCCTACTGGCGGCGCAAGGGGCTGGTCACGGACCTGCTCTTCTGGAACGAGGACATGACGGGGTACCGGCAGGACCTCACCGACGAGCTGATCCGCCAGACCAGCCTCGGCCCCGATCCCCACCTGATCGACCGGCCGGGCGGGGTCTTCGTCCGGCGATTCGACCAGATCCCCGAGGAGGACCGGGTGCTGATGCAGGCCCTGGCGCGCGTCGTTCTGGCCGACCGCGACGGCCCGCTCGCCGAGCAGGTCGAAAGGGTGCGGTGGACGGACCCGCAGATCCCGAGGCTCGCCGTAACACGCACGCGCCCGTCCCTCCCGGCCCCGTCGCAGGTCGACGGCGAGGCCCTCGACTACTACAATGGGATCGGGGGCTTCTCCAAGGACGGGCGCGAGTACGTCATCGAGAACCGCCCCGGCCAGGTCACGCCCGCACCGTGGGTGAACGTCCTCGCGAACCCCACCTTCGGCACGGTCGTAACGGAGAGCGGTGGGGGATACACCTGGGCGGAGAACGCGCACGAGTTCCGGCTCACGCCCTGGTGGAACGACCCGGTCACTGACCGGACGGGTGAGGCCTTCTATTTGCGAGACGATGAGACCGGTGCGTTCTGGTCCCTCTCGCCCCTGCCGGCACGAGGCGCGGGAGCCTACCTGGTCCGTCACGGGTTCGGGTACACCGTCTTCGAGCACGAGCAGGACGGGCTCGTCACCACGATGACCGTCCACGTCGCGGTCGAGGCCTCCGTGAAGTACTGGCAGATCCGGATACGGAACCGCTCGGGCCGGACGCGACCGATCTCGGTGACCGGGTACGTCGAGTGGGTCCTCGGCCAGCACCGGGCGGCGATGGCGATGCACGTGGTGACCGAGATCGACCCTCTGACCGGGGCGATCCTGGCCCGAAACTTCTACAACGGCGAGTTCCCCGAGCGGACGGCCTTCTTCGACGTGAACGAGATGAACCGGACGGCAACGGGCGACCGGCACGAGTTCCTCGGCCGGAACGGGACGATGGCCCGGCCGGCCGCCCTGGAACGAGTCCGCCTCTCGGGCCGGGTGGGCGCCGGGCTCGACCCGTGCGGGGCGCTCCAGGTCCCTCTCGAGATCGCCGACGGCCAGGAGATCGTCGTCGTCTTCACCCTCGGCCTCGGCCGGAACGCGGACGAGGCGAAGGCCCTGGTCCAGCGGCATCGCGGCATGGCCCCGGCTCGCGACTCGCTCGCCTCGGTCCGGCGGTACTGGGACTGGACCCTCTCGTCCATCACGGTCGAGACGCCGGACCGGTCCGTGGACCTGCTGGTGAACGGCTGGCTCCTCTACCAGGTGATATCGTCGCGCCTCTGGGGCCGCACGGGGTACTACCAGTCGGGCGGGGCCTTCGGCTTCCGCGACCAGCTCCAGGACGTGCTCGCCCTCATCCATGCCGAGCCCCGGCTGATCCGCAAGCACCTCCTGCTCGCGGCCGCCCACCAGTTTGTCGAGGGCGACGTCCAGCACTGGTGGCACCCGCCGTCGGACCGCGGCGTCAGGACCCGGTGCTCGGACGACTACCTCTGGCTGCCGTTCACGGTCTGCCGGTACGTCCTCTCCACGCGTGACACGGGCATCCTCTCGGAGCGTGTCCGGTACCTCGAGGGCAGGCAGCTCAACCCGGACGAGGAGTCGTATTACGACATGCCGGCGATCTCGGACCAGCAGGGGACGCTCTACGAGCACTGTGTCCGCGCCATCGAGTACGGCCTCCGCTTCGGGGCCCACGGTCTGCCGCTCATGGGTTCGGGCGACTGGAACGACGGCATGAACCTGGTCGGGATCCAGGGGCGGGGGGAGTCGGTCTGGCTCGGGTTCTTCCTTTACTCGGTCCTGGTCCAGTTCTCGGGAGTCGCCCGTGCCCGGGGCGACGAGGCCTTCGCCGAGCGCTGCGTGGCCGAGGCCCAGCGGCTTGCGGTGAACCTGGAGCGGGCCGGCTGGGACGGCGAATGGTATCGCCGTGCCTACTTCGACGACGGCACGCCGCTCGGCTCGGCCGAGAACGAGGAGTGCAAGATCGACTCGATCGCCCAGTCATGGGCAGTCCTCTCGGGTGCCGGCGCCCCGGTGCGGGCGCGGACGGCCATGGACGCGGTCGATCGGCTCCTGGTCCGGCGCGACGCGGAGCTGATCGCGCTCCTGGCACCACCTTTCGACCACGCGGACCCGTCGCCCGGGTATATCCAGGGATACGTCCCGGGCGTGCGCGAGAACGGAGGGCAGTACACCCACGCTGCGATCTGGGCGATCATGGCATTCGCGGGCCTCAACGAGCGGGAGCGGGCCTGGGAGCTCTTCGACCTGATCAACCCGATCCACCACGCCCAGAGCCGGGACGAGGTCGCGATCTACCGCGTCGAGCCATACGTGGTCGCCGCCGACGTCTACGGCGTGGCGCCGCACACGGGCCGCGGCGGATGGACCTGGATGACCGGATCGGCCGGCTGGACGTACCAGCTCCTGCTCGAGGCCCTGATCGGCCTGAGGTTCGACGTGGACACCCTCCGGTTCTCCCCCTGCCTCCCGCCAGGGTGGGACCAGTTCGTCCTGCGATACCGGTACAAGGAGACGATTTACCGTTGCACAATCCGGTCGAGCTTGGCCGCGTGCGGCATCCGGTCGGTGGTGGTCGACGGGGTCGAGCAGCCGGACAAGGCCGTCCACCTGGTCAACGATCAGCAGACGCACGAGGTCGAGGTCGAACTCGGCTGAATGCCCCCGTCAGATGGTCTGCTCGCGCAGGCTCCGGCGGAGGAGCTTCCAGCCGTGGACCCGGGGGAGGGACTCGACCAGCGCGAGTCGGCGCGGGCACTTGTACGGCGCGAGCCGCTGGGAGCAGTAGGCGCGGAGATCATCGAGCGTAACCGTCGCGCCAGGGGCGGGGACGATGGCCGCGACGGGGATCTCGCCCCGCCGCTCGTCCGGGATCCCGTAGACCGCGACGTCCTTGATGGCGTCGTTGCCGATCAGGACGTCCTCGACCTCGCTCGGGTAGATCTTCCAGCCCGACATGATGATCATGTCCTTCTTGCGGTCCGTCACGAAGAGGACGCCGTCGGGGTCGAGGTGGCCGATGTCGCCCGAGAGGAACCAGCCGTCCTCGCGGAAGACCTCTGCCGTCGCGGCCGGGGCGTTCCAGTAGCCGGTCGCGACCGAGGGGCCCCGGAGCGCGATCTCACCGTCGTCACCCGGCGCGAGCTCGCGGTCGGGGTCGTCCACGTCGACGATCCTGACCTCGGTGTACCCGACGGCCACGCCGACCGAGCGGTACCCCCGGTGGAGCTCGGGATGCGCCGGCAGGGTCACGGTCCCCGAACCGCAGACGATCGTCTCGGAGAGGCCGTACGCGTTCGCAACGGGGATGCCGTACCGCCGGTCGAAGGCCTCCCAGACCGTGGGCAGGAGCGAACCGCCACCGGAGATGATGGTGCGGGCCGTGGCGAGTGCCTCCTCGGCCCCGGGTCCCGCGTGGACGAGGGCGTGGATGACGGGGGGCATTCCCGCGAGGATGGTCGGGCGGTATCGCCGGGCGAGCGCCAGGTACCCCTCGAGGTCGTACCGGTCCATCACGACCCAGGTGCCGCCCGCCCGCAGGGTGGCAAGTCCCCACGAGACGCCGACATGGCCCATGGGGTAGATACCGAGATAGACGTCGCCCGGCCCGAGCGCGAGCGCCTCGACCTCGGCGTCGAGCGCGGCGGTCCAGTTGCCGTGGGTCAGCATGGCGCCCTTGGGTCTTCCGGTCGTCCCGGCCGTGTACTGGATGTGGCAGAGGTCGTCGAAGCCGCAGTGAGCCGGGCGCATCCCGGCGGGTGACTCCTCGAACGACTCCCATGCCGTCTCCTCGGGTCCTGCTCCCCCGACCACGACTACGTGCGCGAGTGCCGGGACCGCGTGGCGGACGGCTCTCACCACTCCGACGCCGTTCGCGTCGGTGATGACGGCGACTGCCCCCGCGTCCTCGACCGCGTGGAGGAGCTCGCGCTCGCGGTAGACGATGTTGGCCGGGACGGCGACGGCACCGATCCGCCAGCAGGCGAGGTAGCCGATGAGGTACTCGGCCGAAGAGTCGAGGTAGATGCAGACCCGGTCTCCCTTTGCCACGCCGAGCGCGGCGAGCCCGGCGCCGACTCGGTTCGCCTCTGCCCGGAGCGAGGCGTAGGTGTGCTCGACACCCCGCGCCGGGTGGACGAGGGCGATGCGGGCCTCCGGGACGGTGCGAGCATCGAGAAGGACGGTGACGTTCGGCATAGGCTCCACCAGAGATCTGCGAGCGGGCTATTTAGGCATGGCGTCCACCACGCGGAAAGCGGATTACCTCCTGCGCGCCACCTGTGGGCATGGACCGACCCCGTCCCTTTCTCGTCGGTGGCGAATGGCGGAGATCGCTTCGTGCCGTCGACGTCACGTTCCCCTACGACGGTTCGATCGTGGCCCGCGCCTCCCTCGCCGTTGCTTCCGACCTGGAGGACGCGGTCGTCGCCGCCGGCGCGGGGGCGACGGAGATGGCCGCACTCCCCTCGCATGCGCGCTCAACCATCCTCTCGCGGATGGCCGCGCTGGTCGATGCCCGCGCCGACGCTCTGGCAGGGACGATCGTGCTCGAGGCCGGCAAGACGATCGCCATGGCTCGTGCCGAGGTCGAGCGCGCCGCCGCGACCCTGCGCGCCTCGGCGGAGGAGGCCCGTCGCCTCGGCGGCGAGCTGATCGACCTCGACTGGACCCCGGGCGGCGAGAATCTGACGGGCCTGTACCGCCGGTTCCCGGTCGGGATCGTCCTCGCCATCACGCCGTTCAACTTCCCGCTCAACACGGTCTGCCACAAGCTCGGCCCTGCCCTTGCCGCGGGCAACGCCGCCATCGTCCGGCCCGCGACCAAGACCCCCCTCTCCGCGCTCGCCCTCGGCGCGATCGCGCTCGAAGCGGGTTGCCCCCCGGATGCCATATCGGTCGTTCCCTCCCCGGCAGCCGACGCCGAGCGCCTGGTCGCCGACCCGCGGATCGATCTCCTCACGTTCACCGGCTCCGCCGAGGTCGGCTGGCACCTTAAGCAGGTTGCCGGCCGCACGCGGGTAACCCTCGAGCACGGCGGGAACGCGGCGGTCATCGTCGAGCCCGACGCGGACCTCGAGCGCGCGGCGCAGCGGAGCGTGCGGGGCGGTTTCGATAACGCCGGCCAGGTCTGCCTCGCGGTCCAGCGGGTCCTCGTCCACGCCTCGGTCTACGACGATCTCCTCGCCCGCATCGTCGCGGGCGCGCGGGCGCTCACCGTCGGCGACCCCCGCGACCCGTCGACCGTGGTCGGCCCGATGGTCTCGGAGGAGGCGGCGGCGGCCGCCGGGGCGAAGGTGGGGGAGGCCCTCGCCGATGGCGCCCTGCGCGAGTGCGGACACGATCGAGCGGGCACCCTCTTCTTCCCGACGGTGCTGACCGGGACGACGCCGTCGATGCGGGTGAATACCACCGAGGTCTTCGCCCCGATCGTCACGGTCACGCCGTACGGCGACCTCGGCGAGGCGCTCGCCATGGCGAACGACACCTTGTTCGGACTCCAGCAGTCGCTCTTCACCCGCGACCTCGGCTCGGTGGCGCGGGCCTTCCGGGCCTGCCGCGCCGGCACCCTTCTCGTGAACGAGACCGCGCTCCGCCTGGACCACATGCCCTACGGGGGCTCCGGGGAATCGGGGACCGGTCGGGAAGGGCCGCGGTACGCGGTCCGGGAGATGACCGAGGAGCGGCTGCTCGTCGTCAGGGGCCCCTGAGTTCAGGCACCGAGGTACCGGGGCAGGTCGAGCATGACCAGGCCGAAGAGGACCATCACCGCGGCGAGCGCCATCCTCAGCAGCCTCGGAGGGCAGGCGTGCGCGAGCCGGGCCCCGGCGAGGGCCGCCGGTACCGAGGTGAGCGCGAGCGCCGCGGCGCCCGGAAGGTTGACGTACCCGATCGACCCCGGAAGGACGGCGGCGACCGGCGTGGCGAGCGCGTACCCGGCGACGCCGCCGAGGGCCGCGCAGAGGATCACGAGCGTGGAGGTGCCGACGGCGGCACGAACAGGGTATCGCAGGACCAGGGAGAGGAGCGGAACGACCACGATTCCGCCCCCGATGCCGAGCAGGCCCGAGAGGAGACCGCCCGGGAGGCCCAGGGCGACGTAGCCCCCGAGTGAGAGGGCACGCTCCTCGGCGCCGTAATCGCAGGACGGGCGCTGCATCAGGAGCTGGACGGCCGCGACGCAGAGCATGATCCCGAGCAGGAGTTCGAGCGGCCGGCCCGGCACTCGCGTCGAGAGCGCGGCTCCGGCCACCGCCGCGAGCGCGGCCGACGGTCCCATCCCCCGGATGGCGTCCCACCGGACGCACTGGCGACAGTGGTGCGCCCATGCCCCCGAGGCGGCGGTCGGGATCACGACCGCGAGGCTGGTGCCGAACGCGGTACGGAGCGCCGTCTCGGGGTCGACGCCGAGCAGCCCGAAGGCCCAGAAGAGGACCGGGACCATCAGGAACCCGCCGCCGACGCCGAAGAGCCCGGACGCGATCCCCACGACGGCGCCGACCAGCAGGAGCGCGGTGAGGTAGACGGCCAGCGGGTCCATTCGATAACTCCTGCGCTGATCAGGGCGTTGGTCTGCTTCTCCCTTCCGGTGAAGTCGGGATACCACCGCCGGAGAGATACCCCCCGGACGCCGAGCGCATGGCCAGAAGGAGACGGTACCTCCGTCAATGGGGCCGCGCCAGGCGCGGTGTCACCATGGAGGGGGTGAAAAAAGTTACTGGTACTCGGGCGGCTGAACCTCTTTCGGCAGGCCACCCTTGAAGTGTTGCTGTATCTTCCCGTAGTACGTGCGGATGTTCTCGTTCATGGTCGGGTGGACCTTGGCGAGTGCCTCGTCGAAGTACTCCTTCGTGATAACGGAGGCCCGGGCCCGGAGCGCCAGCATCCCGGCCTCGCGGGCGAGGGCCTCGATGTCCGAGCCGACGTAGCCCTCGGCCCTGAGCGCGAGGTCGTCGAGGATTCCGCTTCGCACCGGGTCCTCGAGATCGAGCCGCGCCGCCGCAAGGGCCTTGCCGAGCTCCTGCCGTCGCTCCCAGGCGGTGAGACTGCCGTCGGCCGTGAGCCCGATCCGCGCCGCGGCGTCGCGGGCCTCGGCGACTCCGAAGGTCCGGTCGGTGCCGAGCGCCTCGACGAACCGCTCGATCTCGGTCGGCCCGAAGCCCTCGGTGAACGCGATCACCTCCTCCATGGCAGATCCCTCGATCGGCTTGCCACGGGTATGGATCTCGAGGATCCGCCTCCGATCCTCGCGCCCGGGCTCACCGATGTAGACCAGGCGGTCGAACCGGCCGGCCCGGAGCAGGGCCGGGTCGACGATGTCGGGACGGTTGGTCGCGCCCATCACGACCACGTCCTTGAGGTCCTCGAGCCCGTCCATCTCGGTCAGGATCTGGTTGAGCACGGACTCGATCACGTGCGTGCCCGCATCCGAGCCCCGCGACGGCGCGAGCGCGTCGAGTTCGTCGAAGAAGATGATCGACGGTGCGACCTGCCTGGCACGGCGGAAGACTTCGCGGACGGCCCGCTCGGACTCGCCGACCCACTTCGAGAGGAGTTGCGGCCCGCGGATCGGGATGAAGTTGGCGCCCGATTCGGACGCGGCCGCCTTGGCGATCAGGGTCTTGCCCGTGCCGGGCGGGCCGTAGAGGAGCACGCCGCGGGGCGGGGTGATCCCGATCTGGTCGAAACGCTCGTGGTCGGTCAGCGGGTACTCGACGGCCTCGCGAACCTCCTCCTTCGCCTCGTCGAGCCCACCGACGTCGGTCCAGGTGACGTGCGAGACCTCGAGCATCACCTCGCGCATCGCCGACGGCCCGACGTCGCGCAGGGCATCGCGGAAGTCGCGGGGGTCGACCTGGAGCGACTCAAGTTCCTCCTCCGAGAGCTCGTCCTTCTCGAGGTCGAAGTCGGGGAGTTTCCGCCGAAGCGCCCTGATCCCCGCCTCGCGGGCGAGCGCGGCGAGGTCGGCGCCGACGAACCCGTAGGTCTGCTGCGCGATCCGCTCGAGGTCGACCTCGTCGCCGAGGGGCATGGCCCGGGTGTGGATCTTCATGATCTCGACCCGGTCCTTCTCTGCCGGCACGCCGATCTCGATCTCGCGGTCGAACCGCCCGGGGCGGCGCAGTGCCGGATCGATCGCGTCGACACGGTTCGTGGCGCCGATCACCACGACCTCGCCGCGCTCCTCGAGCCCGTCCATCATGGTCAGGAGCTGCGCGACCACGCGCCGTTCGACCTCGCCGGTGACGTCCTCGCGCTTGGGCGCGATCGAGTCGAGCTCGTCGATGAAGATGATCGCCGGCGCGTTCTCACGCGCTTCCTCGAAGACCTCGCGGAGCCGCTGCTCGGACTCGCCGTAATACTTCGAGATCACCTCGGGCCCGGCAATCGCGATGAAGTGAGCCCCTGATTCGTTCGCCACTGCCTTGGCGATGAGCGTCTTGCCCGTGCCGGGCGGGCCGTAGAGGAGCACGCCCTTCGGCGGCTCGATCCCGAGCCGCCGGAAGAGCTCGGGGTGACGGATTGGCAGCTCGATCGTCTCGCGGACGCGTTGAAGTTCGTACGAGAGACCGCCGATGTCCTCGTACGAGATCTGCCGGGCGCCCTCGAACCCGGCGGCGGGCTTGTCGGAGAACTCGATCTCGGTGTTCTTGGAGATGATCACGGCCTCGACGGGCTCGACCACGACCGCCTTGAACTGGACGATCTGGGGCTGCATGAACGGGAACCCCTGCCGGATCGGGACCGAGTCGCCCTCGACGACGGGGAAGTCGATCAGGGAGTTCATCGCGTGCTCCAGGTTGATCGGCATGTTCGACGGCAGGTCGACGGGCGGGGCGAGGACGACCCGCCGGGCCTCGATCTCCTCGGTGAGCTTCGCCACCCTGACGCGGTCACCTATCGAGACCCCTGTGTTGGCCCGGGTGATGTTGTCGATCCGGATCTTTCCCTGGTTCCAGTCCGTGACCAGCGCCCGCCAGACCTTGGCCACGGTACGGCGCCGCCCCTCGATCAGGACGATGTCCCCTGGCGAGACACGGAGCTGGAGCATGGTCTCGGGGTCGAGGCGGGCCTTGCCCCCACCCTGGTCCTCGGGGTACGCGCTGTCCACCTTGAGATAGATTTCCGGCATGATCACCTTAGATCTTTTATGTGTTCATTTATAAGTACTGGTGAATGCGCATCCTCGTGATCGACCCGGTAGCGGGTGCGGCGGGTGACATGCTCGTCGGCGGACTGCTGGCTGCGGGCGCTGATCGGGACGCGGTGCGCCGCTCGATGGCATCGGTCGTGGCCGACCCGGAGTTCGGCCTCGCGGATCGCGCCGGCATCCGGGCCGTCACGGTCGCGACGCGCGCCGGGCAGACGGTACGATCCCTCGACGACGTGCTGGCACGCGTTAACGGGGCGGACGCTGCGCCGGCCGCGATCGCGCTCGCCCGGCAGGTCTTCTCCCGGCTCCATGCGGCCGAGGCCTCGGTCCACGGGAGCGAGACGGTCCACTTCCACGAGGTCGGCGCCGACGACGCGATCGCGGACGTGCTGGGCGCCGCGACGGCCCTCCTCACCCTTGGGGTGGACGGTGTCGCCGTGATGCCCGTCCCGATCGGGCCGGGCACGGTGTCGGGAGCCCACGGGACCTACCCGCTCCCCGCGCCCGCGACCGTCGCGCTCCTCTCGGGCTCCGGGATCGAGGTGCGGCTCGATCCGTCGGCCGACGGCGAGCTCGTCACGCCCACGGGGGCCGCGCTGCTCGCTGAGATGCAGACGCATCCGTGGCGTGCTCTCGGCCCCTTCCGGATTGTGGCCGCCGGATACGGCGCGGGTTCGCGGAATCCGCCGGATCGGCCGAACGTGCTTCGCGCCCTCGTGGTCGAGACGGAGCTGCCGCACGAGGGCCATGTCGAGGTGCTCGAGACCAACGTGGACGACGCGACTGGCGAGACACTCTCGTACGCCCTCGCGCGGCTGATGGAGGCGGGGGCCCGCGACGCCCAGGCGGTGCCGGCCCTGATGAAGAAAGGACGGATGGGCTACCTGGTCCGGGTCGTCTGCCTCCCGGAAGACGGCCCGGCCCTCGCCCGGGTCCTCGCGGCCGAGCTCGGGACGCTCGGCGTCCGCTCGACCCCGTACGTGCACCGGCTCGTGGCGGACAGGACCATCGAGCCGGTCGAGGTCACTCTTGGGCTCGAGACACGTCCCATCGACGTGAAGCGGGGAATGCTCGACGGGAAGGTATTTACCTCCAAGCCCGAATTCGAGCAGGTGCAGGCGTGGGCGCGCGAGCTCGGGCTACCGCTCAGGGACGTCGCTCGGGCGGCGGAGGAGGCGGTGCGCCTGCGCGACGCAAAGGAGGCGACGGATGAGCACTGAACGGCTTCCGTCCGGGAGCGAGGCACTGGACCGGCTTCTCGGCGGTGGGTACGAGCACCGGGTGATCACCCAGCTCTACGGCGAGGCAGCTACGGGCAAGTCCACCCTCGCCGTGCTCGCCACGGCTCAGGCGCTCCGCACCGGTCGATCGGTCGTCTACCTCGATACCGAGGGCTTCTCGGCCGAGCGGTTCCGGCAGATCGCGGGCGACGAGTCCGAGTCGCTCGTCGAGCGTCTCTTTCTGTACGAGCCTCTGGACCTCGCCGAGCAGGGTACGATGATCGCGAACGCCGAGGCGATCCTCCGAACCCGGCCGGCGTCCCTGGTCGTGCTCGACTCGGCGACGGCGCTGTATCGGCAGGAGGATCTCGACGACAACGAGGCGATGCGCCTCCTGACACGCCAGATGCTCCACCTCCTCGGGCTGGCCCGTCGGCACGACCTCCCCGTGCTTGTCACGAACCAGGTCTACATGGACCCGGGGCGGAACCGGGTCGTCGGGCTCGGTGGGACCGCGCTCGAGCACATCTCGAAGGCGATCGTCCGGCTCGAGAAGGTGGACGGGCGGCGCCGGGCCGTGCTGGCCAAGCACCGCTCCCGCCCCGAAGGTGCCCGGTTCGAGTACGAGATCACCGAGCAGGGGATCCGCGAGGTCTAGGCGACCGGGTACTGGACCTCGGTCAGCAGCTCCTCCTCGGGGACCGTTCCCGGGTCGTTGAGATAGAGCTCGCGGGGGGGTCCGTTCCACGTGAGCCCACGCTCCTGCGCGGCCTCGAAGGCCGCCTGGTGGGCCGACGAGACCCCCGGGTACGGCCCGGTATAGAGGACCGAGAGCACGCGGGTGGGTGGCAGGGCGCGGACCTCCACTCCCGGCGTGTCGACCTCGGCCCGTCCGGAGACGGGGAGCACGACCTCGAGGTCGGCGTCCTGTTCGCGATACTCGTTGTCGTGGTAGATCACCATGACCGGGCCGGTAACGCTGAATGCCGGTGCACGGCCGTTACGTGGCGCGAGCGCTGCGCAGACCTCGCCGATCAGGCGCGGAATCGTCTCGCCGTACTTGCCCCGGCCCCTGCGCGAGAGAACGCGCATGGCCGGGATCTCCTTGATGGTGGGTTCGCTGATTGACATGGCATACACCTCGAGGTCAGCCTCGCCGCGGGCGAGGACCGCCTCGATCGCCGCCAGCCGGCCGAGCTCGGCGCGCACCGCCTCCCGCCTGGACGCGAAGAGTCGTCGGACCGTCTCCCGGTCTCCTATGGCCCGGGCATCGAGCAGCGCGGAGATCTCCGCGAGCCCGAAGCCGAGCAGGACCAGGTGACCGATGGTCACGCCACGGCCGATCTGGTCGGCGGTGTAGCTCCGGTACCCGGTGCAGCGGTCCCTTTCGGCCGGCACCAGCAGCCCGCGCTCGTCGTACAGACGGAGTGCCCGCTGGGAGAGCCGGGTGATGCGGGAGAAGGTGCCGATCGGGATCCGCTCGGTGGTCATGGCGACACCTTTTTTCTGTGCGCCGCGAGGAGATGAGTGCACGGAGTCTCACCCGCGCGAGGGTGCGTGATGTCGTTCATATGGGATGACCTCGGTACAGTAGTTGTATGCGCTCTTGTCTCATCGCCATTGTCCTGGTCCTGGCCGCGCTCGCCGCGGGCTGTCTCCAGCCGTCCCCCTCGCCCGCGCCCACACCCGTCCCGGCAGAATCCCGGTACGCGCCGGGAGACCTGCTCACGGGGGACCTTGCAGGCGCCGGCTTCGATGAGCCGAACGGCACGCCGGACGGAGCCGCTATCGTGGTCCTCGAGTACCAGCCGGTGCCCGGGGAGTACGTGTACACACTCGTCCAGCCCGACCCTGAAGGATGGGCGTATGTCTACCCGTCCGGCGACTTCATCTCGACCCTCGCCCGGGACCGATCGACCTTCGAGTCCTACAGCCTCGCCCGGACGGGCAGCGTCGATCTCCGGGAGATACGCGCGCCGCCGGTGGACGCCGCGCCGCGCCCGACCTGAGGAAAACCCTATCACGCCCCCATGCCAATCCCGGTACTACCATGCGGATCGGGATCATCTCGGACACCCACGACCGTGAACGGCGGGTTCGAACAATCGTCGACCGGTTCAACCGCGCGGACGTCGACCTCGTGCTCCACGCGGGCGACTACGTCTCGCCCTTCGTGGTTCCCTGGCTCGCGGAGCTCACCGTCCCGCTCGTCGGCGTCCTGGGCAACAACGACGGCGACCGTGACCTCCTCGCTCAACGCTTCGCCGAGCATAAGCATTTCGACCTTCGCGGCGACTTTGCTCGGATCGAGGCGGACGGGGCTGTAATCGCCCTGCTGCACGGGCACCAGCGCGAGCTGCTGGACGCGCTCGTAGGGTCGGGGGGCTTCGACTACGTAATCCGCGGCCACTCGCACCGCGCCGGGACCGAGCGGCACGGCCGGACCCTCCTTGTCAACCCCGGTACGGCCTCCGGCATCCTTGCGCAGGATCCGACGGCCGCGATCCTCGACACGGCGTCCGGCTCGGTCGATCTGCTGGTGCTCCGATGACCGACGATCCCGCGCGGGCCGCCGCCCTCGGCCGGTACACGATGGTGATTGCCCTGACCGACGAGACCGAGGATCCGGCCCTGCTCGTGCTCCGCGCCGTTGCTCTCGACCGCATGGGCCGCTTCCCCGAGGCACTCGACTGCTGCTCGGCGGCGCTCGCGGCGGCACCGCTCGATCCCGATGCCTGGTTCATCCAGGGGTTCGTCCTGTACCGGTTCAGCGAGTTCGAGCAGGCGGCGCAGTCGCTGGAGCAGGCGCTCCGGCTCTCGCCGGACCACCCGGAGGCCCTGTTCATCCTCGGAAACGTTCGGTACGCGCAGGGGAGCCTGGACGAGGCGATCGAGCTCTTCAAGGCGGTGGTCGCCATCGAACCGCGCTACGCCAAGGCACTCTACAACATCGGGGTCGCGCTCGCGGACCAGGGGTTATTCGAGGAGGCGCTCCCGTACTACGATCGCGTCATGGCCATCAACGAGTCGGTCCCGGTGGTCCTCCTCAACCGAGGAACCTGCCTCGCCCGGCTCGATCGCACCCGCGAGGCCGTCGAGGCGTTCACCCGGGTACTCGATATCGATCCGCGCGACGCGGCGGCCTGGCACAACAAGGGTCTGGCCCTCGCCAGGCTCGGCCAGGACGAGGAGGCGAGGTACTGCTTTGCGCAGAGCCGTGCCCTGATCGGCGTCCAGGCGTCGCCGGGTGTCCAGCGCTGACGGTCCGGGCGTCTCCCTCGCAGACGGCCAGCCGGTCTTCTCACGCGAGGCGGTACGAGAGGAGGACGGTCCCGTCACCGAAGGGCTCGACACCCGTCCGCTCGAGCCGGAGCCCCGCCTCACCCGGCGCGAGGTCGTTGGCGACGAACGAGGTTCGCGGGCTCGTGCCGCCGGCGAGCCAGGGGGAGACGAGGAGGTGAACCTCGTCCACGAGACCGGCTCGGAGGAGCGCGCCGTTCAGGCGCCCTCCCGAGTCGACCCGGACCCGGCGGACGCCGTACTCCGCCGCGAGAAGCCGGAGGGCGCGGGCGAGGTCGACGCTTCCAGTTCCACACTCGACGACGTCGACGTTCCGCGAGTCGAGGTATGCCCGGTGCTCCTCCGGCACCCCCTCGGTGACAAGCGCGACCCACCGTCCCCAGTACGGGGCGGCCTGGAAGACCGACCACCGGCGAACCCTGCCCCGCCCGTCCACGACCGCCATGAGCGGGCGCGGGTCTCCCGGCGGAGCGCGCGCCGGGGCGGGCCCCTCGTCGTACGCATTCTCGACGCCACTGTAGTGCTCGATCGCGGTGACCGCGGTCTCCGATCCGGAGAGGATCGCGTCGACCTCGAAACGCGCCGCGATCCCGTAATAGTGCTCGAGGTCGATCTCGAACCCGTCGAGCCGCCCGTCCAGGCTGGTCGCGATGTAACAGATTACGTACGGACGCGCTGGTGCCGGTTCCCCATCCATGGTCATTATCTCCGGCCCGGGCAGGATAATACGACCGCCCGTGCGTAAGGGTTGCTACAGTTCCGTTCCCCACTCCTGTCCAGGGTGCCGGAAGAGGGCTCGCGTGAGTCCCGCCACCTGGTCGGCATCGGCCCGCCGCTTCCCCCATGTCGGTGCTCGACGAGCGCCAGAAAGGGGGGCCGGGGCCAATTTTTTTTAGCGCCGCCGCCGGGCGAGCGCGAAGAGCACGAGGGCCATGGCCGCAGCCGATGCCGGCGCCGGGGATCGGGCCGTGGGCGTGGACGGGATCTGCGTCGTGTTGACGCCCGACGCGGCGGACTGTACCTGGCTCGCGGCCTCGCTGCGGAGGGCCTCGGCGTCCTGGTCGCCAGGGTACCGGGCGAGCAGATCGTTCATCGTGTCCACCGCCTCGGAGGGCCGGCCCAGCGCCAGGAGGAGCTGACCCTTGAGGTAGAGCCCGTCCAGGCTGTCCGGGTCGTCACGAACGACGTTCTCGACAAGCCAGAGTGCCTCATCGTACCGCCCCTCCCCGGCGAGGACGGTCGCCTTGCCGATCAGGGCGATGGGGTTCGCGGGCCGAACCGCGAGCCAGGCGTCGTAGGCCTCGAGGGCATCCCCCATCCGTTCCTGGCCGACGAGGAAAACAGTCAGGGCCTCGTTCGCATCGGTTGACCCGGGTCGCGCCTCGACCGCGCGGCGCAGGTACCCTTCCGCCGCGGCGGGATCCGTGGGGCCCGCCAGCTCGCCCCGGTTTATAAGGGCGTCGACGTGCCGGGGGTCGATGGCCAGTGCCCTGTCGAGGGCGGCCCGGGCCTCCTGCTCGGTATCCTTCCCATTGCCGAGCGAGAGCACGCCACCCCGTATATCCCAGGCATCGGCGGACTCGGGGAACGCTTCGACGAGGAGCCTCGAGACCTCGTCCGCACGCCCGTCGTCGCCGCCGCCGACGGCGACGCCGATGGAGAGGGCGAGGCCGCCGCCGTCGCGCGGATCGGCCGCGAGCCGTTCCTCCGCTTCGGCCCGCGCCTCGTCGCTCCGGTCGTCGTACGCGAGGATCAGGCCCCTGATCATCCAGGCACGGAGGTGACCGGGTTCCATCTCCTGCAGGGCCGTCAGGTTCGCCAGGGCCTCGTCCATCCGGTCGTGGCGCATCAGGTCGGTTACCCGGTCGAGCTGGTCCTCGGCGCTCTCCTCCGCACCGGCTCCAGCCGGCAGCAGGGCGAGCAGGAGAAGACTCGCCAGGACGGTCGAGAGCCATCGTTCTCTCATCGCGTCAGAGAGTCGGCGTGGGCCACGAAAACCGTTCCGATGCCGGCCGCTCCGGAAAAAAGTATATCGGTGCGGCGTGCCATCCTGCGCCCATGACCCTCATGGACAACAGGACAGGCATGGTCCCCCTGGCTGTCGGCGTCGCTCTCGTGGCAGCGGTGCTCTACCTGCTCCTGACGCGCCGGACCTGGCCGGGTCAGCACCCCCCTCTCCCGCTGCATCCCGGCCGCCCGCGGCCGGGCACGGTACCAAGAATGGCTCGCGGCCGACGGTCGTCGGGCCGGTGATTACCCACAACCATTTTATAGCGAAACGCTCTCTAGGAACGCTCATGGGAATGATGCATCACGACAGGAACAGCGAGGCCATGGGAATTGTTCTCGCAATCGTCGGCCTGATCATCCTCGCCGTGCTCGTCTACGAACTGATGATGAACCGGTCCTGGATCGCCCGGCACATCCCGCCCGAGGTCAAGCAGGCCATCCCCGAGCCCGTGACGAAGGCCCTCGAGAGCGTCTGAACCCATGAACCGCCGGAGGTGACCGGATGCCCCGGTTCTCCTCCTTCTCTTACCAGTCGACACCGGCGACGCCTGGCGCTGGGTGCTCGTGATGACTGAGGGCGCTCCGGACCTTGTCAATAACAAATGAGAGTTTTTATTCCTGCTCGCGCGATAGTAGTGATATCGAGGTCGTCCCGTGGCCGAATGTCCCAACTGCGGTACAGAGGTCCGGCCGGAGTGGTCGCTCTGCCCCCATTGCAAGGTCAACATGCGTACCTACGCGGGACCGCGTGGCGGCTATGTCCACCCGGTGACACCGCTCCCATCCGCGCAGGTTTCGGCCTCGCCCGCGCCCACGGCCCCCGCGCCGCCTGTTCCGGCCCCCGCTCCCCCAGCGGTGGCCGACGAGTGTCCCACCTGCGGCGCCCCGCTACCGTCGGCCGACACGGAGTTCTGCCCCCAGTGCGGGAACCGGGTCAAGGGGCGGTCGATCGTGGCCTGGATGCGGCGCGTCCTGGCGAACCGGGCGGTTGTCGGTGCGCTGGCACTCGTCTTCGTCGTGCTCCTCGCCGGCATCGTGGTGGCGGGACCCGCTGACCCGCAGGATAATCCCCCCGGCCCGACCGACACCCCACGCGTCACTCCCGTCTCGCCGGCTGTCCCGACGATCGGCGCCACCACGAAGGTCCCCACGACGCCGGCGGCGACGAGGAACAGGGGCGCCGTGAATGCGTCGGCGACCAACACGACACCGCGGCCGAACGAGACGGTACTGGTCATCAAGACCCTCAGCCGCTACATCCAGAACGCCGGCGGCGACCCGGGGAACCAGCTCCGGACACCGACGCAGCCGCCGACCCCGGTGCCCCCTTCGCCGGTATCGACGAGCGCCTCTCGGCGCGTAGGAGACCTGTCCTGGTCCGGCGAGGGGTCCTACGTCACGGACCCGTTCGCGCTCGGCGCCGGGACGGTGCGAGTGTCGATGACAGCGAGGGTGCTCACCATGGCGCAGCTGCGAGACGGGTCGGGCGCCGCAATCGGGGTGGCCACCGCCGGCCCGGGGTCCGCGACGACTGACATCCGCGTCCCGATTGCCGGGACGTACCGGCTCGAGGTCTGGCCCTTCGGCTCCGGAGCATGGACCGTGACCATCTCGACCACCCCCCTCGCGACACCGTCGGTGGAACCCGTGCCCCCCGCCAGAGCCACGACGGCCGTCCCGGTCACCACCATCCTGCCTGCCGTCTCGATCCCGGGGACGGTCACGCCTGAACCGTCGGAGCCCGAACCCACGACCCTCGCGCCGACCGAGGAGCCGACACCGGCCCCGACGCAACCATCCCGGACCTTCACCGGCAACGGCACGACCTCGACACCCCCGTTCACGTTGAACGAGGGGCTCGCGCGCTTCTCCTATTCTACAGCGGCCACGGGGACCTTCTCCCTTGCCCTCGTCGGATCGGGGGAGACGGTGCTTGCCGGCCCGAGCGACGGCCCGCTCTCGGGTTCGAAGGGGGTCGCGATACCGGCCACCGGGCAGTACCTGCTCAACGTGGTCGCGGCGGGACCCTGGGAGGTCTCAATCTCCTGATGCCAGCGGGCGTGCCGGGCACGGGGGAACCGGTGATGAACGCCGAGGCGGTGCGTGTGATCGCGGAGTTCGACGGGTGCCCCTGCGCCCGGACCCTCGGCATGCATGTCGTCGCGGTCGAGGACGGCGCGGTCACGGTCGCGATGAACGGAGACGGCACCCACAACCGCAACGGCGTCGTGCACGGCGGGGCGATCTTCGCGCTCGCGGATCATGCCTTCGGCTGCGCCGCGAACCTCGCGGGCCGGGAGGTGGCGCTCGCCGCGGAGATCAGCTACCTGTATCCCGCCGACGGGCCGCTCACGGCCACCGCTCGCTGTGTCTCCAAGACGCCGTCGGCCTCGCTCTACCGCGTCGAGGTCCGCCAGGGCGAGCGGCTGGTCGCGCTCTTCACCGGGCACGGCTTCCCGCTCGGGTGACTATGGGTGGGCTCCGGGGTCAGGGGTTAACCATCACCGCGACGAACCTGATCGCGATGTCCACCCCCACGATCCGTCCTGCCCGGCGCGAGGACTGCCCCCGCCTGCTCGAGCTCGTCCGCGAGCTCGCCGCGTTCGAGCGGGCTCCGGACGCGGTGACCGTCTCTTCCGCGCATTTCGAGGAGGCGGGGTTCGGTTCCTCCCCCGTCTGGCAGGCGGTCGTCGCGGAGGACGACGGGATGGTCGTCGGCTTCGCGCTCTGGTACGTCCGTTTCTCGACCTGGACCGGGTGCCGGCTCTACCTCGAGGACATCGTCGTCACCGCGGCGCGGCGTGGCGAGGGGATCGGCCGCCGGCTCTTCGAGGCGACGGTCGGCGAGGCCCGGAGGAACGGGTTCGCCGGCATGACCTGGCAGATGCTCGACTGGAACGATGCGGCGCGCCGGTTCTATGACCGTTTTGATCCCAGGTACGACAGTGAATGGGTGAACTGCCATCTCGACTTTCCGGCCAGCAGGGACGAACGCGCTTGAGATGACACGATCGTCCGCGACGAGGACACGCCCGGCTCGCCTGGCGGGGGTTACCTGGGCAGTTCAGGCAGGCATCGTGAAAACTCCTGATTTTCAGTTCAGGTGCCGGGAGATGCCGGGGGGGGCAGCCCCGAAGTGCCCTCCTGTCTCCCCATGAAAGGGAATATGTGGGAGCGTCGCTCCGTGTCCTGATGCGAGTGGCAAGCCTGCCGACCCCGGATCCCACTCCATCACCCCCTCCTTTTAAGTAGCGACTCGAGACACCCTCCAGTATGTCCAACACAGTCGCACCCCTCATCACGGACACCGTCTTCCACAAACTCAAACGCGGTCTCGCGCCCGCGCGGATCGCCGACGCCCTCGAGTCCGGCCGCATCACCCCCACGGACGCCGCCCTCATCCGCGAGTTCATCGCCGAGTCCCGGTCCACCAGCAACATCAGCATCGGCCGCGTCAACAAGATCACCTCCACGCTGCTCACCTGGCGCCGATTCATCGGCCCGTTCCCCGAGAACACCATGGCCGACCTCTACACTGGGATCGAGTCCCTCAAGACCGCCACCTCGAGCCGGGGTCGGCCCTTCAAGCGGAACACCATCATCGACTTCATCGCCATCCTCAAGCAGTTCTACGCCTGGCTCCTCGAGAACGGCCACAGCACCATCCCCGAGAAGAAGCTCCAGCGGCTCCGCCTGCCGGCCAAGGACACCATGACCAAGACCGCCGCCGACCTCCTCACCCCCGACGAGGTCACCGCCATGATCCGGGCCTGCCGGCGCACCGTCGACCGGGCCATCATCACCATGCTCTACGAGGGTGGGTTCCGCATCGGCGAGGTCGGCACCATGCGCTGGTCCAACCTCAGCTTCGACGAGTACGGCGTCGTCGTCAACATCAACTTCAAGACCAACGTCCCGCGGTACGTCCGGCTCATCATGAGCCGCGAGTACCTCGCCCAGTGGCGCGCCGACTACCATGGTGTCCCCGAGGGCGACGCCCTCGTCTTCCTCAACGAGCACGGCCAGCCCCTGACCTACGCAACCATCACCAAGCGGCTCGAGCGGATCGCCGCCGACGCCGGCATCACCCACCACATCACCCCGCACGTCTTCCGCCACAGCCGGATCACGCACCTGATCCGCGAGGGCGTCCCCGAGAGCGTCATCAAGCTCATGATGTGGGGCAACCTCACGACCAAGATGTTCCACACCTACGCCCACCTCACCGGCGCCGACATCGACGCCGCCATGCTCGGGCGCTACGGGATCGCACCCGAGTCCGGGCACCAGCGCCAGCAGCGCGTCGAACCCCGACAGTGCGCCCACTGTCACGCCGTCAACCCGCCCGTCGCGAACTACTGCGCCGTCTGCGGGCGCGCCTTCACCGACGACGCCGTCGACGAGGACGAGGCCATCCGGCGGTTCGTCGCCGAGCACCCCGAGGTCCTCCGCGACTACCTCGACCAGCTCATTCGTGAACGCTCCGGCTTGACGATCGCCGAACGGACGGGGCCCTGAACCCCGTTCACGATCCCTCCTTCCGTTCCGAAGCGCGGGCACTGAGCACTTTCGCCCAGCGACCTTCACTATTCATGGGGTCTCCCACAAATTCTCTACCTGTGCGCGGAAGGCTCGAGAGAGCCCGTCCCGCCGCACGGGAGCATCACCGATGAGACGACTCAGTGTCAGCTGGGAATCCATGACGGCGTACGAGAAGCGCCAGGGACTGCCCGGGTTCGGCCGATTTCTAGAACAGCAGCGGATCTTCGTCCCGCGGGAGAGGAAGCGGCGATGTCGCGCCTCCAACTGAGCGGCCCCTCCCGCCTTTCACAGTCGCACCCGGAAAAGGAGAGGGAGCCAGGGAAAGCTTCGGCCGAGCGCCGGGATAACCGTTTCGCATGGTGCCCCGGCCCGCGCACCGGGAGGGCCGGCGCATGATGAGCCCGCTCGCGTCCCGTGAGCGGCGCGAGGAGCCCGTCGTCGTCCTCCGCGGCGAGGACGGCGGCATCGAGATCCTCACCGAGGACCGCGCGTACCGCGTGCCGCGCGGGGCCCTCCGCGACCTCCTCTTCTACGGCAACCGCGTCCGGCTCGAGCGCGACGGTCCCGGGCCGGGCGCCGCCGTCGCGTGGCCGGGCTCGGACCGGGGCGGGATCTGCTTCCTCCTCGACGGCATGGCCTACGTCATCGGCCGCTCGCGGCTCGTCGGCGTGGCCCGCGGAGACCAGCCGGCGGACTGGCTCGTCCGCCTGGGGCGCGGACCATGACCGGCCCGACGCGGATCGCCGACTACCTCGACGCGATCCAGTACCGGCAGTACAGCCGGAGCCTGCTGCAGGAGCGGCGCCGGATGCTCGCCTTCGCCCTCTTCTGCGGCGACGACGACTGGCTCCTCAACGAACCGATCGAGAGCGTGGCGCGGACCGTGCGCGCCCGGTTTAATGTCCGCTCCAGGCGGTCGCTCCAGCGGCTCGAGGCCGCCGTCGAGGACTATCGGCGCTGGCGCCGGCAGCTGGAGCAGGGGGCGTCTCACGATGGCGCCTAGCCGGTTCAGGTGCCACGAGTGCCTGCACGTCGTTCGCGAGCGGCCCTGCCCTGTCTGCGGCAACGAGCACCCCGAGCCGATGTGCCCCCGCGACCACTGCCACTGCAACCACCCCGTCGTCGACGGGATCGCCTCCTGCCCCGAGTGCAGCGCGGCCGTCTGCCCCCGCTGCGGCTCGCACGACGTCGCACAGATCAGCCGGATCACCGGCTACCTCGGAGACGTCGCCGGCTGGAACGCGGCCAAGCGGCAGGAGCTGAAGGACCGCGTCCGCGTCGAGGTGGACCGGTGATCGGCGACGCGAACGACCAGCCGTACCGGCCCGTCCTCGAGGCGCTCGAGCTCCTCGTCGAGCCCGGGGCCGTGGCCGAGCTCCGGGTGATCGGCAGCGATGGCCGGATCGCGTCGGGCTACTTCGACCTCGTCGGCAAGCTCGCCGAGTGGGCCGAGCACTTCGACACCCTGCCCGGCTACAGCGGGATCTACGTCACCCTCAACCCCGTCGACCCCGCCCTGCTCGCCCGTCGCGCGAACCGGATGGCTCCGCGGCTGGGCCGGAGAGACGCCACCACGGCCGACGCCGACATCGCGCGGCGGCGCTGGCTGCCGATCGACATCGACCCCGTCCGGCCGAGCGGCGTCTCGAGCACGGAGTCCGAGCACCGCGCGGCCTGCGAGTTGACGCGCGCGATCCGCGAGTACCTCGACGGGCTGGGCTGGCCCGCGCCCGTCGTCGCGGACTCGGGGAACGGCGGCCACCTCCTCTTCCGGGTCGACCTGCCCAACGACGAGGCGAGCACGGCGCTCGTCCAGGACGTCCTCGGGGCCCTGGACGCCCGGTTCTCGACCGACCAGGTCAAGGTCGACACGGCCAACTTCAACGCCGCGCGGATCTGGAAGGTCTACGGCACGGTCTCGCGCAAGGGGGACTCGACCCGCGAGCGGCCCCACCGTCGGTCGGTCGTCATCGCGAAGCCGTACGAGCCCGGGGTGGTCCCGGTCGAGCTCCTGCAGGCCCTCGCCGCGACGCGACCGTCGCCCGAGCCCCCGGCACCAGGAGCCGCCGCGCCGTCCCGGCGGCCGAACGGCTTCGACCTCGGCGCCTGGCTCGGCGCGCACGGGATCGCCGTCGCCGGCGAGCGGCCCTGGCAGGGCGGGACCCTCTACACCCTGGCGCAGTGCCCGTTCTCGGGCGCCCACGCCGACGGGGCGTACGCGATCCAGTTCGCGAACGGCGCCATCCACGCCGGGTGCAAGCACGACTCGTGCGGCGGCGGCAGGCAGCGGTGGCCCGAGCTCCGGCAGCGGGCGGGGGGGACGGAACCGCGCGAGCCGCGCGAGTCACGGGAGGAGGCCGGCGGCGAGACGCGCACCCTCGCGTACTTCGAGCTCGACGGCCGGCTCTACCTCGACGTCGTCGACGCCCGGAACCGCTACTTCTTCGCCTCGCTCGACGACGCCGGCGCCGTCCAGTTCGAGCCCGTGGTGACTCGGCCCGACGGCACGCGCGTCGTGCCGCGCGAGCTCGACCGACACCCCGACACGGGCGGCCTGGTCTCGATCGTCGGCCTGCCGGGAAGAGAGGCGCTCGAGGGCGCCCCCCTCCTCGAGCCAGCCGCGCTCTACGCGCTCCTCGACCGTCACCTCGTCCGGTACGTCGACATCCCCGGCGGCTTCCGGGAGCTTGCGATCTACTACGCGCTCTTCACCTGGTTCCACACCAAGTGCACCACCGCGCCGTACCTCCGCCTGCTCGCGGATACGGGCAAGGGCAAGAGCCGTATCCTGCGCGCCATCGCGGACCTCTGCTTCTACCCGATCGCGGCCGCCGGGGCCTCGAGTCACGCGGGGATCATGCGGTTCAACGAGCGGTGGCACGGCACGCTCCGGATCGACGAGTCGGATATCGCGGGCGGCGCGGAGAACCCGCTGATCAAGTACCTGAACCTCGGGTTCGAGGCCGGGCAGTACTTCATCCTGGCCAACAAGAACGACCCGCGCCGGCAGGAGTTCTTCGACCCGTTCGGCCCGAAGCTGATCGCGATGCGCGAGCCGTTCGGGGACAACGCGACCGAGGGCCGGGTGATCTCGTACTCGCCGCACGAGACGCGGCGGCGGGACATCCCGGTGGAGCTCGACACCGAGTACGGGGCGGCGGTGGAGTCGATCCGCGGCCAGGTGGCCCGTTTCGTGCTCCACCACTGGCCCGCGGTGGACGGCCGGGTGGTGCTGGATTACGCGTCCATGCCGATCGAGCCGCGGCTCAAGCAGATGTCGCGGCCGCTCTCGCTGGTGCTCCAGCTCTTCCCGGACGGGGCGGCGCGGTTCGCGGCGTACCTGCACGCGCGGCAGCAGGAGCTCCGGCGACAGCGGGCGGCGTCATGGGAGGGGATGTGCTTCGCCCTCGCGCTGGCGCTGGCGACGGGCGACGACCACCTGATGGACGACCCGAAGTTCGCGAAGTACTACCGGACGGGCGAGCTCCAGGCGGTGGAGGCGCGGATGGTGGCGCGGGCGATCGGCGCGAAGTCGACGACGATCGCGCGGGCGCTGCGGTCGATCGGGTTCCAGGAGCAGGAGACGAGCATCCGGGTGGCGGACGTGGCGCCGGCGGCGGACGGCGAGCAAGGCCGGATCCGGACGAAGAAGCTCTCGGTGCGGAGACTGGTGGTTCCCGACCTGCAGACGTGGCAGGAGATGGTGGGCCGGTACTATTACCTCGAGCCGGAGGACGCGGACGGCGAGGACCGGCAGGCGTCGCTGACGGGCGAGTTCGGGTCGGCGGAGCTGCCGTGCCCGCCGGTGCTGCGCGGGCCGCGGTTCGTGGGCGAGGGGTGCTGACAGAGACCACGCGGACCACGGAGACCACGCATCCAGGGGACACGGTACGCCCGCGATACAAGGGGCGTGTGCCCCTGGTCCGTGGTTCGCGTGGTCTCCGTGGTCCCGGAAGAGCTAACTGCCGGCACGTATTTTTCTTGCGTTCGTACCTCCACTGTCCTCCCCCCGACGTTTGCATGCCCCGGCACCATCGCCGAATTACAGGTTTTGCCGTGCCGTTGAGCATAATAAATCCGGGGAGCGCCAACAGGACTCCGACACTCACCGCACCTCCGCGACCGCCCTCGTTCCAGGAGGTTACACTCATGAGGCAGGAGCTCAACGCCGGCATCGTCGCCGGCGGGATCGCCGTCACCGCGGGTGGCGGCATCAGTATCATTGCGGACGGCTGGCCCGAGGCTGTGCTGGTCGCGCTGGCGGTTGGGGCCGCGTTCGGCCTCGGGAGCTGGAGCGCGGACCGCCGGGTGGCCGCGGTCGTCACGGTCGTCCGCTCGTTCTGCGAGGAGATCACGTCGTACTACGCGGCCCGGCGGGACGGCGAGATTACGGACGAGGAGGCGCACGAGATCGCCGGCCACGTCGGCCGGTTCGTCGCGGACCTGGAGGCCCTGGCCGTCGAGCTCTGCCGCCGGCCGCCGTCGCCATGACCCGGACCGTGCTCGCGGCCCGGGACTCCTCCCCGGCCGACCGGAGTCGGGCGGACACCGTCTGCGACGGGAAGACGGATGTGGCCGTGCTCGCCCGGGCGATGAGCCAGGACGGCGCGCACGTCGAGCTCTGCCCGGGGACGTTCGACCTGAACGCCGGGTTCACGGCCGCCGGGAATCGCTACCTCAGCCCGGCCGCCGGCGTCACGGTCCGCGGCGGCGGGCCGGCGTTCACCCGGCTTGTCGCGGCGCGGGAGCCCTGCCGGATCGCTGTCGATGCACCCGGCGTGACGCTCGCCGGCTTGGCCGGGCTCGGTTACGTCGGCATCCAGGACACCGCCGACCGGTTCACGTGCGAGGAGGTTTCGCTATCTCACTCGCTCGACGGCCGGGCCTACCTCGACTTCGGCCGCAAGGGCGGCTGCACGGCGGCGTTTATGGTCTGGGGCCGGGCCGGCCGGACCGTCCGCGATCTCGTCTTCAGATGCTGCGACGCCTCGATGTCATACCATCACGGCTTCTCACTGAACTTGAACGGCGCAAGCGAGGGCGGCGGGTTCGCGGACGTCATCTACGACCGCTGCCGGGCGCTCTCGTGCGGGTCCGGGTTTGAGACGTCGAAAAAACCGGGTGCCGTCCGCGGCGACCGTGACTGGTCCTGCGGCTTCGACATCCCGGACGCCGGCGACATCGAGCGGATGACCGTCAGCGACTGTCTCGCGGTCGACTGCTGGCAGGACGGGTTCCACCTCGACGGCTCGTGGACCGGGCACCGGCAGCGGGCCGTGGACGTTCTGTTCGAGCGGTGCCGGGCGGTCCTCTGCGGCCAGCGATCGGGCACGGTGCCGGCCGAGCTCTACCAGTCCGGGTTTTACGTCCAGACCGCCCGGCTCGTCGACTGCCGCACCGACCGCTGCCGGAAGGCCGGGTTCCTCTGCAAGAATCAGGATCCCGGCGGGCTCGTGCTCGAGGGCTGCTCGGATTCGGGCTCGGCTTATGGGCTTGTGATCGAGTACGGCGGCAACCGGGCGAAGGTCACGGACTTCGTTTCCACTGGAGCGACCCGCCGGGCGCTGCAGATGGTAGGGAACGACGCCGATGTCGGGATAACGATCCGAGACTTCGTTGGCACTGACCGGCCCGTGCTGCTCGGCATCACCGAGCGGCTCGAGTTCATCGACGCCCCCGGACACGCCGAGGACCTGAAGCGATACCGGGCGCGGGGCTACCGGATGGCTGGCAACCGGATCGCGGTCGTTACCGATCATCTCGAGGATCTGATTGAGGTGCATCCGCCATCGCGCGGAACGGTGGACCTGGGCGGGGTGATGGTCGCGAGGTGCCCGCCGAGGCCCTAGCGAAGGGACCGAAAATCGCCAGCCCGGGGAACGATACGGAGGACCCGTGCAGGAGCCTGCAGGTCGGGCCTTCCCTGCGCTCTCTCGCCAGTCCGCCGCTCGTCCAGCGCAAGGCGATGGCGCTACCAGGGTACAATAAACGTCACCGAAGTATTTCGGAAGGTTAATCGTTTTTTTCAGCAAACGCACCTTCATAGGTGAATGTATAAGATGGTTGATATACGGTGGCTAGTTCTCCTCCTTTTCTTCAGTTCCTTCGCTCTTGCAGTCCCCGTCGCGGCCGTGGAGTCGGCGCCGGCGCTAGCCTGGAACGTGACCCTTGGGGGGAGCGGGGATGATCGTGTCCTCGCCGTGAACCAGACAAATGACGGCGGGTATGTCATCGCCGGGTATACCGATTCGTCTCAGAGCGGCGACGTCGGACTCAACCATGGCGGTAGAGATGCCTGGGTGGTTAAACTCAATGGCGCCGGGCAGAAGGTCTGGGACGTAACCCTCGGCGGGAGCATGAGTGATGATGCCGCCGCGGTACAGCAGACGAGTGACGGTGGGTACATCGTCGCCGGGTCTACCGGTTCAATCGTATACCCATCCACCGGTTACCCACCCTACCGTGTCTATGGAGATTCCTGGGTAGTGAAGCTGGACGGTGCCGGGCAGCCTGTCTGGAATAGGACCCTCGGCGGGAGTGGACAGGAAAGTACCCACGCCCTGAAGCAGACGAGCGATGGTGGTTTCGTCGTCGCCGGGACTACCAGTTCATCCAATAGCGGCGACGTCGGTCTCAACCATGGCGGTTATGACCTGTGGGTGGTAAAACTCGACGGTACCGGGCAGCCTGTCTGGAACGCGACCCTCGGCGGGAGCGGGTTGGATGAAGCCCGCGCCATTGATCAGACAAGCGACGGCGGATACATCGTCGCCGGTTTTACCACATCGGACCAGAGCGGCGACGTAGGGCTCACCCCCGGCGACACGGACATGTGGGTGGTGAAACTGGACGGCGCCGGGCAGAAAGTCTGGAACATGACCCCCGGTGGGAGTAGAGGGGAGGTAGCCCATGCCGTTCAGCAGACAAGCGACGGCGGGTATGTCGTCGCCGGGATGAGCAATTCGCGACCGGGCGGCGACATCGGACTGAACCGCGGCATCGAAGACTACTGGGTAGTGAAACTGGATAGCGCTGGTCAGAAAGTCTGGAACACGACCCTCGGCGGGTCCGGGTGTGATATTGCTTTCGCCGTGGATCAGACGAGCGACGGCGGGTACGTCGTGGCAGGGGAGGTCCACCCGTCCGGGGGCGACATCGAACGAAACTATGGCGGTTATGACTTGTGGGTTGTGAAACTGGACGGCGCCGGGCAGAAAGTCTGGAACAAGACTCTCGGTGGGAACGGTCATGATGGCGCCCTCGCCGTTCAGCAGGCGAGTGACGGCGGGTACGTCGTCGCCGGATATACCGGTTCGTCCCAGAGCGGCGATGTCGGACTCAACCATGGCTCAGGTGACTTCTGGGTGGTGAAACTCGGACCGCCGACTCACGTTGTGTCCACAGTACCCGGCGATGGTCAAATGGGTGTCGGCACAGCGTCGGATATCACGATCACCTACGATGAACTGATAGCGCCCGGATCGTCCTTCGACGATATTGCCCTTACCGCGATGCCCGGCGGAACGGCGGTGCCCATCAATGCAACGATATCCCAGGACCGCCTGATCATCCACCCGCTCGAAAGACTGAGCGGCAATACAAGTTATGCGGTGCTCGTTCCTGCGGCGGCGATAACCTCAGCGCAGACTGGTGAACCTTATATATCTTATTCATTTTCCTTCGCCACGGGATTAACCGGGAATCCCGACCTGAAAGTGTACCCGTCAGTAGTGCAGGGATCGCGCGAAGTCAGAATCCAGGTATATGGTCTCGGGTTCGGCCCCGGCACGCAGGTTCGCCTGAGTAAGAACGGTACCACTGTGGCAACCGCCGGCTCGATCGTTGTGACATCCTCCAAAATGATGGTTTCCACGTTCGATCTCTCTGCGGTCCCAATCGGAATATACGATGTTGTTGTCGAGTGGCCGGACCACTCGATCGCCACGCTGCCGTCCGGGTTCGAGGTTGGACCCCTTCCTGGAGGTGTCCTGTACCAGGAGAAGGAATTCTTGCTGACGGGGGGGCAGACAACGACCATCCCGCTCAGATTCGAATACAATCCTGCCAATTTGTTTGTCACTCTCCAGAAGTTAGAGGGGAGTGGGTACGACACCTTGACCGTCCAGCGGGACGGAGTGGTCGTTGAGACTGATCGAAATTACCAGGATCAACTTATCCACATCCCGAACCCCCCTCCCGGGAATTATTCCGTCTCCGTGACCGCGGGCTCAGGTGGCCATGCCATCCTCACCGTGTGGGACCAGCTTCCGGTCCTGACTCCTGGCGAGTGGGTCGTCGATACGATCCACCGGTCGTATGGGTCAGCCTACCGCCAGCTCGAGCTTCCTACCGGCCAAGAGACATTGAAGTTCGAAGCCCAGGCGATGGGCGGCTCGAGTCACTTCAGGATCTATAATGGCCAGTGGGGTGCAGGCCAGGCATGGATCAGCTCGTCGTGGCCTGACGCATCGCTGACCATTCCTAACCCTCCGCCTGGTCTGTACATCATCGAGTTTGTGGACTCACAGCCAATCACCGGGACTACTCAGGTCCGCGATGTGATGTTGCGGGCGTCGACGTCGACATCGGCTGAACCCCCCCTAACCTATCTACCAGCGATATCGAAAGTCATGCCCCTCACTGGAGGGAATGCCGGCACGGTCACCCTCACGATAAATGGGGCCTGGCTTGATCCGAACGCGACCGTTTCCCTCGACCAGAGCGGTAACCCGCTCGTCACCGCGCAATCGGTGCTCGGAAACCTGCAGCGAACGACGCTCTCTGCATCATTTGACCTCGAGGGGAAGACTCCCGGTTCGTACGACGTCACCGTCACGAACCCGGATGGCACTCGCATTTCGGCTCCCATACAGTTCGTTATTGAAGAAGGAGGCCGCTCGGATTTCTGGGTCGAGCTTGTCGGGAGAGAGACTATACGGATCGGTCGGCCTGCCACGTACATCCTCAAGTACGGGAACAGAGGAACCCTCGATATGCCGGCCCCGCTCATCGTCCTGGCCACAGATCCGGCTTCGGGTGCGGTGTCGATCAGATTCACGCCATCGCCAGAGCAGTTCACGATGACCGGGACCGCCACCGTGATAGCGAACGGATCCGCTGCGAACCCCGACATTCTTCCGGCTGGTTCTTCCTTCAGCCGGGAGATAGAAGTCACGACGGGCAGCTCAGGGGAGTTCACGCTTTCCGCCAATCCCTACGGGGGCGATCCAGTGTACTCTCCGATGGCCCTTGAGAGCGTTACTGACGCCACCGCTCCAGCCCCCGGTGTGCCGATGATCTTCGGCCGGGTGTTCCCTGGCGGATCATCCTCGTATATCGGCCCCTTCGGGTACGGTTGGGTTAACACGTACGATTTCCGCTTAGACGCGTTGGCGGATGGAAGCATCGGCATCCGGAACGGGAACAGGTTCGCGGCACTTCTGCAGCCAAGGAGCGATGGCACCTACGCCGCTGAGAACGGCGCATCGATCCTCTCTCGGAATGGAGATGGGACATCAACTCTCGCAGCGCGGGACGGTAGTTCCATCGTGTTCGGGACTGATCGGCGGCCGATTTCATTTGTCGACACAAACGGGAACCGCGTAACACTGACATACTCGGGAGAGAAGCTCACCTCGATTCAGCACTCCGATGGCGATACGTTCACGATCGCCTACAATCCAAGAGGACGTATCTCGACCCTGACCGATCACGAGGGAAAGGTGACCTCGTACTCGTATAACGCGGAGGGCACCCTGCTCACCTCGGTGACGGCACGTGATGGCAGCATAACCACCTATGCCTACGACCAGAATGGTGGTAGGTACGGCCTGAGTGGCATCACCTCTCCGGGCGGTATCACCCGCGGTTTCCGGCACGACGGCGACGGCCGGATTGTTGCAACGTGGTTGAATTCGAACCAGGAAGCCGTACCGCTCAGTTATGATGCCGATACCCGTACCACCACCATACGGGATGCCGCTGGCTCATCGGTCGCCCTGAAAACGGACGAAAACGGGCAGGTCATTCGGGCCGAGTCCGCCGACGGGAGCATTGAGCAGTTCAGGTATGATCAGAATGGTAACCTGGTGACAGTAAGCGATCCACTCGGACAGTCCTATGCGTTGACCTACGACAACGACCATAACGTCGTCCAGGTACAGAACCCTCTTGGGGGTACGAGCGCTTTCACGTACGACAGCCGTTTCAGCACTGTTAATTCGGTGACTGACCCCAGAGGCAACACCCTCGGTTTCGACTACGACGGTTCTGGAAATCTCGTCGGGATCACCTACCCGGATACAAGGTCGGAATCGAACGTCTACGACGCTCAGGGAAATATCATTCGCACCACGACCAGAAAGGGCGAGACTATCAACTACCAGTACACACCCCGAGGACAGCTGTCGAGAGTCGATTACCCGGACGGCTCGTTCGCAGCCTACACGTACGATCCTTCCGGGAATATGCTTACAGCCACGAACCCAGGCGGCACGATCTCCTTCACGTACAGCGCGAGCGATCTGCCGACAGCGATCCGTTACCCTGACGGGAATTCGTTCACCTACGCCTACGACGCTGCCGACCGCCTCGTGCAACGGGCAGAGAGCAACGGGTATACAGTGAACTATGCCTACGACGACATTGGAAATCTCGTCCAGGTCACCGATGGAACCGGGGGACCCATCGTTACGTACACGTATGATGCGGCAGGAAGGGTCATTCGCAAGGATCTGCGGAGCGGAGCGTTCACGACCTGCGCCTACGACACGGCTGGGCGGGTTTCGGACCTGGTGAACTACAACACAACCGGGTCAGTGCTGTCCCGTTTCGGCTACCAGTACGACGCTGCAGGTAACCCGGTCTCGGTGGATGCCCTCGAAGGCCGATACGAGTACGGGTACGATGCGGTCGGCCAGCTCGTGACCGTCACATACCCCGACGGCCGTCTCGAGCGGTACGAGTACGATGCCGCCGGCAACCGCATCTCGGTGACAAGCAACGGGGGGACGACAGCCTACACGACGAACGCCATGAACCAGTATCAGCAGGTGGGCTCCGCAACGTTCACCTACGATGCAAACGGGAATATTGTCAGCCGAACGGATGGCAACAGGACAACCACGTTCGAGTACAATTACGAGAATCGCCTCATCCGTGCATCTTCGCCAGAAGGAACCCAGGAATACTCGTACGACGCGCTTGGTTACCGCGTGGGGGTGAGACAGAACGGGGTACTCACCCGGTATGTTGTCGATCCCCTGGGACTCGGAAACGTCGTCGCCGAGTACGCAGAGAATGGAAACCTGACGGCCCGATATACCCACGGTTTAGGGCTGGTATCGAAGATCGACCAGTCAGGCACCGAATACGGCTATCACTTCACGCTGGTAGGTCATACTTCGGAGATCACCGATCCCTCTGGAAGGGTTGTAAACCGGTATCAATACGCTCCATTCGGAGAATACCGGCAAGTTTCCGTAAGTACTCCGAACCCATTCACGTATGTCGGGGAAGCCGGCGTGATGGATGACGGAAACGGGCTGCACTACATGAGAATGAGATACTATATGTCCAGCATCGGTAAATTTACCAGTGAAGATCCTCTACACGTGGTGGGCCAAAACAGATACAATTACGTTAAAAACGCCCCTGTGCAAGATATTGATCCAAGCGGATTAGCTGCCATTTATATTCGACAGCTCGACGGCATCCCGTATCCAATCCCTTACTATGATGTGATGCTCGAATCTCGTCTTTATCACCCTCAGATATTTTATGACGATAAGACAAATAGCGGATTTTTCAAGGACCGCGGTATTACCTCGGACAGAACCGAAATGATTGATAGCTACTTTGATATTCCCATAATAACAGGTCTTGATGATCAAATTCTTCGCGAAGCAGAAAGCATCGCGAAAAAATGGTGGATTACAGATTATGACTTGTTTGGCCATAATTGTCAGGATTATATAGAACAAGTTCTGGATATATACGAACGCCTTAAAAGAATCAGACCCGCCAACTCAGTCGACCCCGAGGATAAGTATGGGCCGACCGGCTACGATTCGCCCGACACGCCTCGAGAGAACCGCCAGCGGTTCGTGTCGGGAGCGAACCCGCTCGAGTACCGGGTCGACTTCTGGAACGCCGAGAACGCGACCGCGAACGTGTGCGATGTGTCGGCCTTCGACCAGTTGGACTCGGACCTCGACCCGAACACCTTCGGCTTCACGGAGGTGGGTTTCACGGACTGGACGGTTCCGCTGGGCGGTGTGCCGTCGTTCGATGTCTACGTCGATCCCCGTCCATCGATGCCATACATCGTGCACATCACGGGCAATATGAACCCCGCGACGGGCAACGTGACGCTCGAGTACCACACGCTGGACCCGACGACCCTCGAACTGCCGGACGACCCGATCGCCGGGTTCCTGCCACCGCTCTCCACGAACGAGTACGGCTGGTTCTCCTTCTCTGCCGCGCCCAAGGCCGGATCGCCATCCGGAACGGTGATCGAGAATCGTGCGTACGTGAACTTCGACTACACCCAGTACTTCCCCGCCCCGCCGAACGGGCCGTGGAGGAACACGCTGGACGCTGCGGCACCCACCACTAGCATGACAGCGACGCTCCGCAACAGCACGGAGATCCATCTTTCCCTCACAGGGGCCGACCCCGCTGGTGGCTCCGGGCTGAAGGATTATACAATCTATGCATCGGACAACGGCGGAGGATTCACCCCGGTGCTGAATCACATCACCGACACGAGTGCCGTGTTCACCGGGGTGCCCGGCCATAACTACCGATTCTTCAGTATCGGCCGGGACAACGTCGGGCTGGTCGAAGCGATGAAGTCGCATACTGAGGCAACGGTCGATGTGCCGGCGCCTCGTCCCCTCCCGATCGCGATGTTCAGCGCAAATCCAACCCAGGGGCAGCCCCCGCTGAGTGTGGCCTTCACCGATCTGTCGGAGAACAATCCGGACCGGTGGTCCTGGGAGTTCGGCGACGGCGGAACCTCGAGCGAGCAGTCACCGACCCACACCTACACAGCGAACGGCACCTACACCGTGAACCTGACCGTCACGAACGCCGTCGGGACAGACAGCGAGACGAAGACGAACTACATCACCGTCACCGCCGCCCCGGTAGCGCCGGTTGCCGCGTTCAGCGGAACGCCGCTCTCCGGCATCGCGCCGCTCGCCGTGCAGTTTGCCGATGAATCGGCAGGGGCCCCGACCGCCTGGACCTGGAAGTTCGGAGACGGCGGCACGAGCACCGACCAGCACCCGGTCCACGCGTACGCCGCGGCTGGCACCTACACCGTGAACCTCACGGTCACGAACACCGGCGGCTCGGACAGCGAGGTGAAGACCGACTATATCACTGTCACCTCCGCGCCGGTGGCGCCCGTCGCCGCATTCACGGCGACCCCGAACGGGCTGGCCGTCCAGTTCACGGACACGTCGACCGGTACCGAGCCGCTGGCCCACGCCTGGACCTTCGGCGACGGGGCGACATCGTCGGACCGCTCGCCCACCCATACCTACGACGCTGCCGGCTCCTACACCGTCACGCTGACGGTGACGGGTGCGAACGGAGCGACGGATACGTCGTCCGCGACCATCGAGGTGAAGGCGCCCGTCGTGGTTGAGAAGACCCCTGCCGCAGCGGTCGCGGACCTGAAGACGCAGGTCAAGAGCTTCAAGCTACCCGGGGGTGTCGAGAACGGGTTCACGTCCAAACTGGATGCCGCGCTCACGGCGCTCGAGAAGGGCAACAACAAGACGGCCGTCAACAACCTCAACGCCTTCATCAACCACGCGAAGGCGCAGCGGGGCAAGAAGGTGACCGCGGCCCAGGCCGACGCCCTGATCGCAGGGGCGCAGAAGGTCATCGCGAGGATTCCAGTGTAGGGGAATACGCCGCTGCCCTTACCCTCTTTTTTCTTACTCCCTGAATTCGCTGATACCCCGGCGTAACGCCCCCAATTGGCTCGACCGCGGACCCGCACGAATACGTTCACACCGCGATCTTCCATGCTCATATTCTCTGACGTCGAGGATCTGATCGTCCGCCGCCACCAAACCCCGGCGGCGGTATGGAGTGGTTTCATGCTCAGCAGACGCATCCCCGCCGCCCTCCCCCGGTACCTGCGTGGTAGGTTGACGAGCACATGGCGACGACGGGAGGCACGGCGCGGACTGCCGTGCTGTGCTCCCCCGTGTCCTCGAATGGCTGCGGCGGTACCGCCGCGAACTGAACGCGGCCTGCCCGGTCGATGCCACCCGGGCCAGTCCATCGCGGCCCGCGGGCAAGGCAGCTCTCGGGGGCGAACCGGATGAGACCCGGCGAAGAGGGGATCATCCGCGCGCTCGAGCACATTGCTGCCGACCAGGCCGGATTTGGTAAGCCCGCCTCCCCGGGCTCAGACGAGGAGTTCTCAGCGGTTCTCGAGGAGATCGCGGACGGGAACATGATCTCGCAGGGGATCCTCATCCGCTACATGCGACGGGAGATCGCGAATATCTGCAAACTACTGGACCGTATCGACGGATTGGATCCTGTCTGAAATCCCAGGAGACCCAGTTCCGCGCACTCAAACGTTCAGAGCGGCCCCTGCCGGCCGCTCGCGATCGGGATCATGGTATCGCCCCTGTCGCGACCATACCGCACCCCCACATCATCCTCCGAGCACTTTCACACCGCGATCTTCCATGCTCATATTCTCTGTCGTCGAGGATCTGATCGTCCGCCGCCACCAACCCCCCGGCGGCGGCACCACATCGGTGATTCTGTATGACAGTCAGAGACAGACGCGACCCCTCCGCCCCACCCCGGTATCAGCGTGGCGGTCGGACGGGGCACACCACGACGGCGGGAGGCGCGGCATGAGCTGCCGCTCGGAGCTCCCGCTCGTCCT
>Ga0255346_1000297_pt1 | contig 85876 bp, 96 predicted proteins | sample wastewater_treat_FD_194410 | JGI IMG/M metagenome (GOLD analysis project Ga0255346, IMG submission 194410) | Wastewater microbial communities from Lulu Island WWTP, Vancouver, Canada - plant22 | ecosystem: Engineered > WWTP > Wastewater > Unclassified | place: Canada: Vancouver, British Columbia...
TGCCCCGTACGGGATTTGAACCCGTGCCACGGCCTCGAAAGGGCCGCATTCTTGACCGGACTAGACTAACGGGGCGTAACAAACCATTTTTATAAATACTTATAAAACTTTTGGTTATCTACTTCAAATATTTGTCAGGATCTGCATCAAAAGCCTTTTTACAACCTGGTGCGCAAAAATAATATATTTTACCGTTGTAATTACTCTTAAACTTTGCATTTTTCTCATCAACAGTCATTTTACAAACAGGATCAATTGCCATATTACTACCTCTTATTTATTTGGATTAAATCTTTTTAACATTAACGATAAAGTAACAACTGTAACAGAACTCATTGCCATGGCAAAACCAGCAAATTCTGGCCTTAGAGAAATACCAAATGAAGGATACAATGCCCCTGCTGCAACAGGTATAAGTGCAGCATTGTAAGCAAATGCCCAGAATATATTTTGTTTTATTCTTTGCATAACTTTTTTGCTTAATTTTATTGCTGAAACTACGTCTCTTGTGTCATTTTTTACAAGCACTATATCGCCACTTTCTATGGCCACATCTGTACCACTACCGATTGCAATTCCCACATCTGCCTGAGCAAGGGCAGGGGCATCATTTATTCCATCGCCCACAAAAGCAACAACTTCTCCATTTTTCTGAAGTCTTTTAACTTCATTTGCTTTGTCTTCAGGTAATACTTCTGCAAGAACATTTTTTATACCCAAAATATTAGCAATAGCCAAAGCTGTTCGTCTATTGTCGCCCGTGATCATATAAACTTTTAGGCCATTGTCCATTAATTCTCTAATTGAGTCTTTAGAAGTCTCTTTTAAGGTATCTGAAATTCCTAAAATTCCAGAAAATTTTTTATCTATCGCTATCAAAACTGCAGTTTTTCCTTCATTTTCTAATTTGGTAATCTGTAATTCTTTGTCTTTTGATATATCAATTTTTTTTTCATTAATTAAAGTTCTGTTACCAATAATTACTTCCTTTCCAGAATAATTGGCTTTAACTCCTTTTCCCCCAAACGTATCAAATTTTGTAGTTTTTATGAGGCTCATTCCCAATTTTTCAGATTTTCTAACAATAGCACTTGCAAGCGGATGATCTGAATTCTTCTCAACACTACCTGCAATTTTGACGAGTTCTTTATCTGAGATATAAAATGAAACTATATCTGTAACTTCTGGCATTCCCTTTGTCAATGTCCCAGTTTTGTCAAATAATACTGCCGTTAACTTTTCAGATATTTGAAGGGCGTCTCCATTTTTTATAAGAATTCCAAGATCTGCGCCTTTTCCAATCCCTACGGTAACTGCGGTTGGTGTTGCAAGACCTAACGCACATGGGCATGCTATAACTAGAATGGATATCAAACTAGTAATTGCAAAAAGAAAAGTGCTATTAAATACGAAGTACCAGCCAATGAAGGAAATTATGGCAATTGTCAACACTGTGGGTATAAAGTAACTCACTGCTTTGTCTGCTATTTTTTGGATTTCAGGTTTTGATCCTTGGGCTTCTTCTACTAATTTTATGATTTGTGATAAAACTGTATCCTTACCTATTTTTGTGGCCTTAAAATTAAGTACGCTGTTCTTATTAATTGTTGCTCCAATTACTTTACTTCCTTTTTCCTTAAGAACAGGTATAGGCTCTCCAGAGATCATTGATTCATCAACATAACTCTGTCCAGAGATTACTTCCCCATCTACAGGAATTTTCTCCCCAGGTTTAACAATAACGATGTCCCCTACAATAACATCTTCAATAGGTATATATACCTCTTTTCCATTGCGTATTATCGTTGCATTCTTTGCCTGAAGCCCCATTAATCTTTTTATCGATTCGGAAGTCTTTCCCTTAGCTCTTTCTTCAAGAAATCTACCAAAGGTAAGAAATGTTGCGAGCATTACTGCTGCTTCATAAAATATAAATTCGCTACCTAGTAAAATATTGAAAGTTCCAAGAATACTTGAAAAAAATGCGACCCCTATGCCCATAGAGTACATAACATCCATATTCAAAGTTTTATTTTTTAGTGCCCTATACGCAGCACTAAATATGGGGAAACTTAAGTATAAAAAAGCAGGAAGCGCTATCAAAAACATTAGAAATGACATGGATATTGGAAACATTGTCATCGGAACATACATAAGTCCCATCAATATGGCAGAATCAAGTGCCCCCACAATTATCCTAATTTTTTTCTTTTTTTGATTTTCCTCTCTTTTTAAATCTTCAATAATCTCTCCTTCAATCCCGAGATATTGATAACCAGATTCTTCAATACTCTTTTTCATTTCGGCGATTGAAACTACTTTTGGATTGTAAGTTACATATACTTTTTCAGAGGAAACATTCACATTTACCTCAATTATTCCGTCCATCTTAGATAATGCACTTTCAATAGTATTGGCACACATTACACACGTCATGCCCCCAACTTTTAGTATTGCCTTTTCGTTTATTACATCATAACCAGCATCTTTTACTGCATTGTCAAGATCATTTATCTTAAGTTTACTTGAGTTATATTCTACCGAAGCTATTTCTTTAGCCAAATTGACTTCAGCTTTACTTACCCCTTCTAAATTTAGAAGTGATTTTTCTATAGTTGAAGCGCATGTTGCACAAGTCATCCCTGTTACTTTAATTTCAACCTTCTTAGTTTGCTTTTTTACCATTCTTTTCTCCTTTATTATTTATATAAGTAAATATATTTAAAACTATCTTGGAAAATAAATTAAAATAAAAGCGTCTAGATTTATTGATTCCTTCCACTTTATGTTTTATTAAGTAATGTCACAGGATATTCTTTAAAAACTGCAAGATTCAATATTTCATTAAAATTTGTTTTGCCTGAATCATATTTAACTATGAATACATTTGGAACTTTATATTTTACTTCATGAATCCCTTTTATTGTCTTTATTTCTTCGGAAATTAGCGGAGCATGTCCTGAGCATGGGATATTAACTTTTAGGGTGATTGATTCTATTGATCCTATCGCTATTTGATTTTCGCCTGAAGATGCCGAAATGTTTGCAATTATTGGAAATATCACAAGAAACAAAGCAAGATTCACACCTATTGTAGATCCATAAGTAATTGATACATACTTCCACTTTCTCTTTAATCCTTTTAACGATAACAATTCATTGTTTTTTAGGTATATAGTTACAGAAATTGTTGCAAATGCAATTGAAAGAGATATAAGCTCATAAAAAAAGTACCTACTCATCAAAAGTGGTCTAAAAAATTGCATAAGTACGGATACACCGAGGATTGATCCAATTATAAAGCCAATACACCCTATATGGGGAAATACTCCGTAAGCTACTGTTTTTAGAATATTATTTTTTCTTTTAGAACTATCGTCTGTCAAATAACCTAGTTTTTCTATTTCACTTTGTATCTCTTTTATTGATATAATTTTAGAATTATACTCTACAATTGCATTCTTACTTTCCAAATTTACTTTTATCGACTTTATCCCTTTAAGGGAGGAAATATTTGTCTTAATACTATTTACACAACTCTTACAGTGCATACCTTTAATATCTATTATTTTTTTCATAACTTACCTCCTTTTTTGAGTAGTTAATAAAAAAATAATTTAGAAACGCTTTATTATTCATTGTTTGAAACTAGTTTCAAGGCTGTTTCAATGTTTTATTATCACAACATTTGTCATGCCGTGCCTTCTTCTTTCTATCAAGCCTCTGCCTTCTAATTTATCTAAAATTCTTGATATTTTTACCTTATTATAATTTGTTTTCTCAGTTAGGGTAGATTGAAATATTGTTCCATTTGAATCTATAATGCATTCAAAAATAGTTTTTTCTTCATGAGTTAATGTTTTTAAAATTTCTTCATAATAATCTTTCTTAATAAAAATATCCTGAATTTTTGTTTGGACCATATTTTCTTCCTCCTTTCCAAAAAAGAGAATGTATAATCCAATAATAATTACAAAACTCATTATAGCTATACTAACATTAGTTTGAAAATTAATAGTGCCCCACATCGGGCATGTTGATCCATGCTCACACGAAATATTTACTATCTCCGTCATTGCGGTATTGAAAGCATAAATAATAAATCCCATTAATAGCGCAACAAAAATTATTAAACCCCCTACTACTTGACTTCTCATAATTTTAGTAAAAAAATTATAAATATAAATATAATTCTAATTATTTAAATAATCAAAGGGAAAAATATATATAAGATAATAAAAATAAAAATATTGGGGGAGAACTTAGAGTCTCCATTGGATTTTTCGACTCATAAGATTCTTCCTCAAAATTTTTTAACAGTTTATGCAGGTGCTAGTATAACAGCATGAGCATGAACTTGGGCAATACCAATCATAATAGCAGTATCCATTGCAAGCACAGTAATACTTGTAGTAGCCACATGAACAATAAGAAACATATGTTTTTGGAGTTTTATGCTCACATTCGTAAAGCTGATCCTCTAATGATTTTACCCTAGTTTCAAAATTATCGATTACTCTTTGTTTTAAATCAACATTTCTTTGAGCCGTATCGTACTGTGATTTTTGAGATCTTACTTCTGACTCAAGATCAGATATTTTCTTATTTTTATCAGATATTTGTGACTCCAATAAAGATATCTTATTTTCAAGACCCATTTTTTCAGTAAGCAAGGCATTGTATTGGGTCCCTTGCCCAACATCTGACAAAGAACGATACAAGAAAAAGAAATTCCCTATTATCGACACTAATAACAGCACTGCAAGAACTGCAGATAATATTTTTAATCCATCGCCATTGTTCATAGCATACCTCCTATATTGATTATATTTAATAAATTACACTATACCTAAACATGAAACAATATATAAGAGTTTAGATGAAATAATAATTAAATCGTTTCATTTTATGAAAAAGTTAAAACAAAACTCTTAAAAGGGTATTTCCTAGTATCTTATTATGAAAATACTCTCAATAGTGGGGGCAAGACCTAATTTTATGAAAATTAAACCATTATATGAAGAGTTCAAAAAAAGAAAAATAAGCCAAGTTTTAGTCCATACCGGTCAACACTATGATGAGAATATGAGTAAGGTGTTCTTTGAAGATCTAGAATTACCTAAACCTGACATTTTTCTTGGAGTAGGTTCTGGAACTCATGGAGTTCAGACAGGATTGATGATGTCTAAAATAGAAGAAGTATTATCAAAAGAAAAACCGGATCTAACAATTGTTGTAGGCGATGTAAATTCAACTCTTGCAGGGGCTATCTCTTCGATTAAAATGCAAATACCTGTAGCACACGTAGAGGCCGGATATCGTTCCTTTGATATGAAAATGCCTGAAGAAATAAATAGGATACTTGTGGACAGAATTTCTCAGTTTTTATTTGCCCCTACAGAGGATGCAATAAATAATCTAATGTCAGAAGGCATTAATAGAAAAAGAATTTTTTTTGTAGGGAATATAATGATTGAGACGTTGTTGTTGAATATTCAAAAAGCTAAAAAATCCAAAATTTTAGAAACTCTTTCATTAGACCCTTCCAATTATGGATTAATGACTATACATAGAGCGGAAAACACCGCTGATCCAAAAAAACTTTTCAAATTATTTATTTCTTTAAGTGAAATGGGTATAAAAATTATTGTTCCATTACACCCTAGAACTAAAAAAATTTTAGAAGAAAATACTTATCTAGAAAAAATAGGAAAAAATATCGAGATAATTGAGCCTTTGGGGTACATTGACTTTTTGCGGCTGATGTCAAATTCCAAATTTATATTAACTGATTCTGGTGGAATTCAAGAAGAAGCTTTAATGCTTGATATTCCATGCATCACCCTTAGAAATAATACTGAAAGAGTCGTGACACTAAAAGACGGCGCAAATACTCTTGTAGGAATGGATCCCCTAAAGTTATCTTTAGCAATAAAAAGAATTCAAAAAATTAAGAGATCTTATCCAAAACCTCCATTATGGGACGATAAAGTTGCAGAAAGGATCGTTAATGTGATAAGTGACCATCCTGAGCTATTTTTCCTTTAAATTTATATACTAATGATTAATTTATTGTTAAAAGGAGATGATAACATGGAAACAAATGAATATAGAATTACAATTGCTTCAATATTCATATTTTTCTTGATAATTGCAGCACTTACTTTGTTTCCACTTTTAGATGCACTAATTGCTACTTTGGTTTTAGTTTACCTTATGCGTCCAATAAATAACATATTAATAAAATATATGAATAAAACTTATGCTGCGCTCCTTTCAGGGATAGCGGTAGTTATTCCTGCTTTTATTATATTTTTTTATATTGTAATTGCTGTTTTAAATTATTTTACAAAAGAAAAAATCTTAGATATGCTAATCTTAGTTTATAGTGATATCGACACTCTTTCTGAAAAAATAGCTTTATCCTTACTGAATTTTTTGAATATTGAATATTCCCCATACTTGAATAACATATCAAATATGCTTTCTCTCAAATTGAATCAAGTAATTGTTTATTTTTCTGAAGAAATTTTTAATATTACAATTCATATCCCAGAGTATGCAATGAAACTATTACTTGCTTCAATACTTGCATTTTATTTAATTAGGGAAGGACCTACAATAAGAGATACTTTTGTTGTTTTATTACCTGAAAACAAAAAAAAGACAATCTACTCCCTTTTACAGGGAATTGATCTTGTATTTGAAAGTATTATACTTGTCAATATTTTAAAAGCTATTTTTACATCATTTTTAAGTTTTATAATATTCATAATTTTTGGCGTATCGTATCCAGTTTTATTGGGAGTTATTTCTGGTTTTATGGATTTTGCACCGATATTGGGTCCATGGATGCTTTTTACTGGATTGGCAGCTGTTTACATGATTAAAGGTCAAGTAATGACAGGAATATTAATTTTTGTAATAGGTCAAGTATTTGTTACTTTACTTCCTGAATTATACATAAAACCAAAACTTGCAGGAAATCATGCTAGATTACATCCAATGGTATTTTTATTTGGATTTTTTGGCGGGCTTTTAGCGTTTGGGGCAGTTGGTATTTTTGTTGGACCAATAGCAATTGGAATCGTTTTAGTTTTTATAAAATATTATCTCTTAGGAAATGAAATTGAAACAAAAAATTCAATCATAGATAAAATGTTAAAACACGTAGACAATATTATTAAACCGGAGGTTAAAAAAGATGGTAGAACATAAAGTTGTTCTTCCATTTGTGGTAGGGGCCATATTAACTGCTCTATTTGTACAATTTGTTGGGTATGGTGAATTCATTTCTTTAATTAAAAATGTTAATCCCTTTTACTTATATCTTGCTATATTCTTCCAAATAGTAAACTTATTTTTTGAATCTTACAAATGGAAACCTATCCTCGAATCTTTAAAACCAAATATATCTATGAAAAATGTTTTTATAGCAACTATGATTGGTATTTTCTTTAACAATGTTACCCCTGGTGCTAGAACTGGTGGGGAGCCTATGAAAACTTTTATTATTTCACAAGAAGAAAATATCAGTCCTATCGAAACAGTTTTTGCTACAGTAACGGTAGATAGGATCGTTGAATCATTACCTTTTTTTGTTCTTGCTGTTTTTTCGGTAGCCTATGCCAGTCTTTTTTTTACGGTTAGGTGGGGCATTATTATTATGCTCTCATTCATAATTATTGCATATATAGCCGTGCTACTTGTAGCTTCGTATATTTGTTTTAATAAAAATGCTGGTGAAAAATTTGTTTTTAAATTTTTAATCATACTTGGAAAGTTCTCCATAAGAATAAAAAAATATGAAGAACTTATATTATCAATGGTTGAAAACTTTCATAATCAGTTCCAGTTAATACTAAAAAGTAGAAATAATCTATATAAGTCAATTGGAGCTTCAATAATAATGTGGATGTGTTGGATATTAAGGACTTATTTTGTATTTTTAGCGTTGGGAAAACAATTAAATCCTGTTTTTGTTGCTCTTGTAACTACAGTGAGCCTTCTTATGGGATTAATTCCTTTCCTACCGGGCGGTATTGGGATAGTTGAAGTTGTGATGTCAGTATTATACGCAGCCTTAAAGGTAGGAAAAAATGTAGCTGTGACTGCTACCATTCTTGACAGAATAATATCTTTTTGGCTTGTCTTGGTTTTTACAGGTATTATAACTTCCTACAATCTACCTAAATTTAAAAATATGAAATCTGAGGCAAGAAATAGAATGATTAACTTTAATAATGATATGGAAACAGATTAATATTTAAATAGAGAGGTAAAATATAAATTAATTTTATATACTTTATATAATAAATTTGATAAGGTGAATCTGTTGAGAGTTAGAGAAGCTTCGTTTAGGGATAGATATAGTATATATGATCTTATTGATAGTTTGCACAACGTTCCTTTAAAATCTCCGGAAGAAATTTCTAATTTTAATAAAGTACTTACTGAATATATTAAGAATCCCAATATTAAAATTTTTGTTGCTGAGGAGAATTTACTTGACAGTGTTGAAATCTGTGGATTCTTATCTCTATTCATTAAACCAATACTTTTTTATAGCTACAATGTTTGTCATATTGAAGATATTGTTATTAAAGATGAATACAAGGGAAAAGGCGTAGGAGCGGGACTTCTCGAAACGGCAATAAACTATGGGAAAAGAATTAAGTGCAAATATATAACAGTTTCAATTGAGGGTGGCGATCCTATGACCAAGAGATTTTACAAAGCCTGTGGATTCGCTGAAAACTCTCTTGAAATGAAATACTATTTGTAATTTTTATTTATTCGAATTATTATTTATTATTTGTATAAGTTAAGGAAGAAATAAATTTGAGTATCTTGTTATCTTTTATCTATGTTTATTCTTGAAATATCTACTGTGCCTATATGGATGTCATTGAACGATTTAGAAGATAGTTTTTTATATTCAATTTCCACTTCTGACACAAGATGAATATTGAAGCAATAAAAGATATAATTAACTTAATTAAAAGTGAAGAAAAATATAATCTCGACGTTCTGATCGGTGAGGAGCCTCAATTCAGTGATAAAAGATATTCTCCAATCACCCTAAACAAGAATAATGTAAATGAATTCCCTATTTTTAGTGGGGGTAATAAAATCACTTATATTGATGGCGGGAACATCGATTTATTTTCTTCGCCTTCATTGTATTTAGGACTTGTAAGAATATATTTTAACATATTTGAGAATAATAAGATTATTCTACCAAAAAAAATACCCCAAAAATATGAGTTTTATGTTTTTGGTTCATCTTCCGGGAAAGAAAAAGATATTACTTTTCAATTCAAACTTTTCCCTTTTTCTGAGGATTATCAAATTGATTTTGAAGAAGCAGACAAAACTATTAACTCCCATGATCCAACTATCTCTAATAAAAATTTTAGGGCTGAACTAGGGATTGTTTGTAGTATCGCAAGACGATTTCTTGAATGGAAAATCTCAGAATTAGTAATTCAAAATGAACTTGATAAAGGAGACATATTAGTGAGAGATGGCTCACTTCAAACTGCAATTACTGGAGAATCTAATTATTCTAAAAAAGCATATCAGGCAGCGGAAAATAAAGAAGTCATTTTTTGTGGTATTGCAAAAAGATCAAAACTTTACACATCTAAGGGGAGATCTTTATCTTATGCAATAAAATTGTTAGGAAATAAAGTGTGCCCAAAAAAATCATGGTATTATTATCCAGTAGTTGAAATTACTCATCCAGATCATAGCGCTGAAATGTACTTTGTTAAATTTCATCCCTCGTCAAAATATGTATTTAGATTCGAAATTGAAAAAAATATGGCGAAATCTTTAGGAAGGGCGAAAATTGAAGAACTTTTGGGGATAATAGCTTCTAACTCAGTTGATCTTAGATTCCCTGGATACCCATATGGACTTGTAGATGCAGATTACATAGCCAGACTCCGAAAGGATGAAATGGAAACTCAGAAAGCGCTTTTTATATCACTCTGTAACGATAAAGATGTTTTAAAATTTATTGAAGAGAATATTAGTGTAGAAGATGCACATGATGTTTTAGATAAATTACAATGGATGTAGGTGTTATAATATGGACATTGTAGGAAAAATTGTATCTGGAGATTTTAGTGGTATAATAATTAGGCAAAAAACTGGAATTGATGTAGAATTAGGGGAATTGCTTGTAACAAGAGAGTGTAATGATTATTTTATAATGCAAGTTTTTGATGTTTCTTATGGGTCTCAAATACCGGAAAGAATTAGAAGTTTAGCTGCAGGTTTAAAGTTAGAAGAAGAGTCAAATTTATCATTTTTGGAAAATGAACTTTCTAATTTTATCCTCATTATTCTAAAGCCAATTCTTTTTGTCAGTCGAAATAAATATCATCTTCCAAAAAGACTGCCGAAATTTTTTGCTGCAGTTGAAAGAATCAATGAAGAAGATTTGAAATTCCTTGAGAAACCTAACACGCCACTCTACTTTGGCCAAATAAGGAGTGGATCAAGAATATTAAATATTGATGTTTTCCTTAACGGGGAAGATGTGCTAACCCACCATATGCTTATTTCCGCTTCCACAGGCAAAGGAAAATCTAATTTAGTTAAAGTTCTAACTTATAATTTACTAAATGAAAGCTATGCAGGTTTGTTAATTATTGATCCTCATGACGAATATTATGGTAGGACAAAAAAAGGATTAAAAGATCATCCAAATGCTATAAGTAAAATAGTATACTACTCAATTAATCCTCCTCCTGGTGCAAATACACTAATACTTGATTTAAGAACAATTAAACCTTGGCACCTAACTGGAATAGTTCCTTTAACAGAAGCACAGATAGAGTGTATATACTTATTTTACAATAGGGATAAAGAAAATTGGATAGAGAATATAGTGCTTGCTGAGAAAGACGATAACGTTTCCATAGTCACTCTAGATGTGCTTAAAAGAAAATTCAACAATATATTTGGGATATCTTTGGAAAATGGACAATTATCTTTTAGAAATAATTTATTTTCAAATACTAGCGGAAGTACAACAATAAAAAATGTTGTTGAATATTTGGAAAAGGGAAAAACTGTTATTTTAGATACATCAAAACTTGGAGGTGAAGTTGAACTTATGATTGGAGGGATTTTTGCTGAAGGTGTTTTTTCAAAATATCGTGATCTAAGTTTTAAAGGTCATCTTAATGAAAAACCTTGTATAAGCATTATCATTGAAGAAGCTCCAAGAGTTCTAGGAAAAGATGTTTTAGATAAGGGAATAAATATTTTTGGTACAATTGCAAGAGAGGGGAGAAAATTTAGAATAGGACTTGTAGCAATAACTCAACTTCCAAGCTTAATACCTAAGGAGATACTTGCAAATATGAATACAAAAATTATAATGGGAACTGAAATGTCGAATGAGAGAAGTGCCTTAATTGATAGTTCTCCCCAAGATATATCTGAAGAATCAAGAAATATAGCAAGCCTTGATATAGGCGAGGCACTTTTGACATCAACCTTTTCTAAAATAGCAATACCTCTAAAAGTACCTGACTTTGGTAAGATTATTAAAACCAATGAAAAAATTATAAAAGATAAAACCGTTATAAGAGGGGTCGACTTAGAGTGAAATTTTCCCATATGGCCGATCTTCATTTGGGCGGGTGGAGAGAAGATACTTTAAGGGAGGTGGGAATTAAAGCGTTTGAGAAAGCTATTGATATTTCTATCGATGAAAATGTTGACTTTATTCTTATTTCAGGGGATCTTTTTGATTCTTCTAATCCTACAATCGATGTTATGGCAAGAGCCGCAAAAAAACTATACGAGCTTAAACTAAAAGGAATAATTGTATATGTTATTGAAGGTTCTCATGATTTTTCCCCTACGGGTAGAACAATTCTTAAAGTTTTCCAAGAAGCAGGATTATTAAAACGAGTTACTTCAGGAGAAGAAAAAGAAGGAAAACTAACATTAAAAGGAGTACTAAATGAAAAAACTAAAACTAATATTTATGGCATACCCGGCCTCAGAGGTAGTTTAGAGAAGGCAACGTATAACTCACTCAATAGAGATGAATTGGAAAAACAAGAAGGTAAAAAAATATTTCTATTTCATTCAGCTATTGAGGAATTTAAATCGAATGATTTTTACCACATGGAGTCAATGCCAATATCTTTTCTTCCAAAGGGATTTATTTATTATGCAGGCGGACATATCCATGAGAGGGGTGAATTTGAATTAGGAGAATACAAAAATGTAGTATTCCCGGGGGCACTGTTCCCGAATAACATTGATGAGCTTTTATCTTTTAGAGGAGGGGGATTTTATCTAGTTGAACATAGTGATGGACTTCTTAATAAAACATACATCCCAATTACCATAGCTCCAGTAGTTCTTTTAGAAGTTAAATTGGAGTGTACTAATCCGATTAATATTGAGGAAAAAGTTAGAAATTCATTAGATAAAACATGCTTAAAAGACAGTATAGTAATTGTAAAATTTAAAGGTAAATTGGATGGCAATATTTCAGATATCAATTTTAAGAAGATTAGCTTATTTTTAGAGGATAAAGGAGCACTGTTAGTTAAAAGGGACACTCGAGACATTAAAACTAAAGAATTTAAAGAAATAAAAAATTCCTCAATGACTAAGGAAAAACTAGAAGAAGAAGTTATAACTCGACATAAAGATCAAATTCTACTTAAAGAATGTCGGATGGAGACTGTATCATTTGTAAAGTCTTTTATGAACCTATTGTCTAGAGAAAAAAAAGAAGGCGAAAAAAAGGAAGATTATACAAATTCTGTCCTCAACGATTCAATAGAATATCTTTCAAAAAATAATCTTTTGGAGGATTTTAATGAAACTTCTAACACTTGAGATGTTCAATATAAGAAGCTACGAACATCAAATAATACAATTTCCTGACGGATCTTTTTTACTGTCTGGGGACATTGGATTTGGGAAATCAACAATACTATTGGCAATAGAGTTTGCACTTTTTGGTTTAGGGGATATAACAGCATCTTCTCTTTTAAGGAGGGGGGAACGAGAGGGAAAAGTGCGTTTAGAATTTGAACTTGATAGCAAAAATATAGTTGTTAGTAGAGGCCTACAAAAAAAAGGAGAATCGATCTCTCAAGTAACGGGATACATTTCTATTGATGGCAATAGAAAAGAAATGACTCCGACTGAACTTAAAGCAGAGATAATATCTTTATTGGGTTACCCTAAAGAATTGTCTACAAAACAAAAAAATCCAATATACAGGTATACAGTGTATACCCCTCAAGAGGAAATGAAACAAATTCTATTGTCTAAACGAGAAGATAGAATGGAAATACTACGAAGAATATTCGGTGTTGATCGTTATAAAATCATAAGAGATAATTCTAATACTTTAAGACTTGATCTTAAAAGAAAAGCATTTAGTTATGAGCAACTTTCTAGAGGATTAAATGAGAGAAATAATGAATTAAAGGAAATAAAAGAAAAAAAAGAAAGACTAGATAAAGAAATAGCCGAAATTAATAAATCTCTGAATGAGATTAAAACAAATGAATCTTTTTTTCTTAAAAAGTCTGAAGAGATTGATGAAAAATATATTCGATACCAAAATCTTTCTAGTGAGATTGCAATAAAAGAATCTGAATACAACACATATGAAAATAATTGCACAAAACTTAATTTAAAATTGAATCAACTTATTTCTGGTAGAGAAGGCATTGATATAGAAAAAGAGATTCTTATAATTGAAAAAGATAATGTAACAATAATGGAAGAAATAGCAAAATGTAAAGAAATAAAAGAAGAACTAAATCGTTATAACATTACTCTAGGGAAAATTGAAGTTGAACTATCAAATAAAAGAGAATCATTTGAGAAAAATTCTAAAGAAATTGCACTGAAAGAGGGTTTACTTTCCTCCCTCAAAGGAAGTTATGATACGCCCATAGATGAATTAAGAAGGGAAATTGCCATAGCTGAAAAAAATATTGAATATACTTATCAAAAGAAAGAAGGATTTAACAAAGATCTTGATTTACTAATAAAATCAAAAGAAAGATACAATACAAAAATTTTGGAATATAAAGAAAAAAATTCAATGGCTATAGGTAGGCTCAAAACGACCGAATCTGATATGTGCTCTTTGAGTAACTTAAAAGGAATTGCACTATGCCCTTTATGCAAGCAAAGTATCTCAGATGAGCACCGTCAGAATGAAATTAAAAGAATGGATAAAGAAAAAAATAAGCTGTTAATAGATTTAAATCAAACGAACGAATTAATCAAAAAAGTAGAGCTCAAAATAAAAAAAATTGATAGCGATATAGATAATAAAATAAAAATTATTATTTCTTCTGAAAAAAATAAAATTATAGCAATAGAACAACAAATTAGAGAGACTGAATCATTTAATGGCCTATCAAAAGAATTAGATTCTCTTTTTTTGGAAAAGGAACTATTAGAAAAAACAATTGAAAATAAATCAAAAGAGCAAAAACAAATTCTAGATGAAATAAAAAAGTTTGCTCTAATAGATACAGAAACATTAGAATTAGAAAGTAGAAAAGATTCTAATCTTGATCTTATAAGGAACTACAAAGAAGCACTGAGCATAAGAAAAGATATAGAGGTAATGACCAATAATAAGAGCAATTTGTTGAAAGAAATTAATGCCCTACATGAAAGTGTAAAAAAATACTCGGATATTCATTCTGAAAAACAAAAGATTAATCAAGAATTAAAACAAATTTCTGATAAAAAGATTAAAAAAGAAAGAGAAGAAGCTGAGAAATCTAAAGAACTATATTTTTTAGGAAATGATTTACATAGAATAAGTAATGAAATTAAAGAAAAGAAAAAATATACTCAAATTAAAGAAAAACTTGAAAAAATGTCACACTGGATTGATAATTATTTCATTAACTTAATGGAAATAATGGAACGAGAGTTTATGGAATCCCTTAGAGTTCAATTTGAATCTTATTTCTCAAAATGGCTTGAAAGTCTACTAGAAGGCAATGACATCGAAGCTTTAATAGATGAAGATTTTACCCCAATTTTGAGACAGGAAGGCTTTGATGCGGACTATGATTCATTATCGGGGGGAGAAAGAACTTCTGTTGCTCTTGCTTACAGGCTAGCCTTAAATAGAGTAATAAACAATTTAATTGATGAAATTAAAACTCAAGATTTAATAATCCTTGATGAACCAACAGATGGATTTTCTAGAAAACAGCTTGATAAAGTAAGGGATGTTTTAGATATGCTTGGGATGGACCAAGTGATAATAGTTTCTCATGAACCAGAAATTGAAAGTTATGTTGATCATGTCTTAAGAGTAACAAAGAGGGACGGTATATCCAGAATCGAGTGTCAAGCATCTTCTTCTAAACCAACTGTTGGATTATTATAAAATTCAAAAGAAATTTAAAGATTAAATGTATAGTACCATATGGGGATATTATGCTTTCAAATATACCTATAAATCTTGATAAAGTAAAAAAAGAAGACCTAGATAAGGAAATCTTAAGGGCAGGGATAATAGCTGAGTTGGATGCAATAAATCTATATGAACAGCTTGCGTCCATGACAACTAATAAAAAAATAAAAATGATTTTACTAGATATTGCAAAAGAGGAAAAGACTCATGTTGGAGAATTTCAAACCTTATTACTTTTTTTAGACAAACAACAAGCAGAAGAATTGCAAAAAGGTAAAGAAGAAGTTGAAGAACTAATCAAATAATTTTCATGATAGAATGCGCTATTTTTATTCGTTAGAGAGCTCCGATTTAGGAACATTTAGCTTAGTTTGGAGTGAATTAAATAACAAAATAAAAATTATCAGAGTACTTCTTCCTGAAACTAGGCCCAATTTAATTCTTAAAATAAAAAAAGAATATCCTTCTGCTAAAAAATCTGATTCGTTAGAGGAACTGGCATGTGAAATTAAAAAACTCATTTCAGGTGAAGAGATAAAGTTTAATTTAGATTTATTAGATTTTGACATATGCACTGATTTTGAAAAAAAAGTATTAATTGCTAATAATAATATACCAATGGGATATGTAAGTACTTACTCAAGAATAGCAAAATCTATCGGGGTTCCAAAAGGTGCAAGAGCTGTAGGTAACGCGCTTGCCAATAATCCCTTTCCTTTGATAATACCTTGTCATCGAGTAATACGCTCAGATGGAAGACTTGGAGGATTTGGCGGAGGATTAGAAATGAAAAAGAAATTATTAGAAAATGAGGGAATTTTCCTATCTGATGGTAAAATAAATGAAACTAAAATCTATTATTAAAATTCATCAAGAGTTCTTTGACTATTAAAGAACTCTAAGTTTGAAACTCTTACTCCAATTCTTCTTAACTTTTTTTCAGAATTTTCTTCAATATAGCTATTCAACAACTGTTTGAAAACTGGAACGGCTCGTTGAATATCGTTTGCCTGAGATATTGTTTCACTTTTTATATGAGTTTTTAATTCAATATCAATTGTGATTAAAGAAACAGTTCTAAATGAAACGTTATCTCTTTTTATCTTTTGGTTTAACTCGTTAGACAACTCTATTATTTTTTCAAAAATAACTTTTTTATCCTTTGTGTCTTCTTTGAGGGTACCTATTTTAGACAATTGCTTTTTCTTTTTAGATTCAACTATGGAATTATCAATCCCTAATGACTTATCATGTAATAATTTCGCCTTGTTTTTGCCAAATATTTCCTCAAGAACTTTAATATCACATTTACTTAGATCTTTTGAAGTTTCAATTCCAATTTCGTTTAAAACTCTTGCAGTCTTTTCTCCAATCCCATGTAACTTAGAGACTTTTAGATTTTCTAAGAATGGTATTATCTCCTCGTTCTTAACTAGTGTAAGGCCATTTGGTTTTTGAAAATCAGATGCTATTTTTGCAACAAACTTATTTGAAGCAATACCTACTGATGCTGTTAGCCCTTCTTGAGATAATATTTTTTGTTTTATTGTATTTGCTACTTGAATGGCTTTATTCCAGTTACTGTTAGTTTTCTCAGTGACATCTATATATGCTTCATCAATACTGACTTGTTCTAATGTATCTGATTCTTCTTCTATTAAGTTCATTATTCTATCAGATACTTCTCTATAATATTCTATATCAACGGGTAAAAAAACAACTTCTTTGTTCATTGCAATTCTCTTTGCGAGAACTATAGGCATACCTGACTTTATCCCTAATTTCCGTGCGCTGTAGTTTGAAGTACTGACAGCACCACTATTTTGTGTTCTTCCAGAGTATACACATATTACTATTGGTTTACCCTTTATAGAATTATTTCTAACTTCTTCAATTGATGCATAGAAAGAATCAAGGTCAATATGCATTATTACCTTGTTCATCATACGAAATTTAAATTTTCATGATATAATCTTTGTCCTTATAATAAATAATCGCAAGAAATAAATAGGGTTTGTATATCTGTATATCAGGGATTACTATGCTGAGAGTTGTAAATCTCGGGGCGGAAGTTGAAGGTACCCCCATACTTAATCATGTAAATCTGTATATAAAAGAAGGTCAGACCTATGTCCTCTTTGGGCCCAATGGTAATGGAAAAACATCTCTTTTAATGACTTTAATTGGAAATCCTTCTTTTAAGGTAACTTATGGAAGAATCATATTTAAAGGACAAGACATTAACGATTTATCTACAGATCAAAGAGTGAAAATGGGAATGGGGATAAGTTTTCAATATCCACCAAAAGTTAGCGGTTTGAAGTTAATTGATATGTTGTTTAACTGTGCTAAACAAAGTGGTACCGATCCCAGCAAGATATACGAATATGCCCAGATGCTTAATATGGAAAAATTTCTTAATAGGAGTTTAAACGTAGGATTTTCTGGAGGCGAAGTAAAACGTTCTGAAGTGCTCCAGCTTTTGACACTAAATCCGGATTTAGTGTTATTTGATGAACCTGACAGTGGTGTAGATTTGGATAATATTGCTATAATTGGAAGTGCTGTTGGAGATTTGCTGGATAGAAAAAAAAATAAAGATGATAGAAAAAAATCAGGCCTTATTATTACCCATCAAGGACATATCCTTGACTATGTAGATGCAGACTATGGATTAATACTTTATAAGGGCATGATTGCTTGCGTGGGAGATCCTTATGATATGCTTGATGAAATAAGTAAAAAAGGTTATGGGGGGTGTGTTGAAAAATGCCTGAAAGGATTCCAAAACTCGATAAAGACGTAAAGGATAAGCTTGAGAAAGTCGGAATTGAAATGGATAAAGAAAAGCGATCAGCGATATTCCTTCAAGTAGACCAGAATGTTGAGACTTCTTCAAGTTTTGCATCAGGCATAGAAATGATTGGCATTAAACAAGCCCTTGAGAAGTATGACTGGCTTCATGATTACTATTGGAAAGTAGTTTCGAGGGATAAGGACCAATACACTAAAGAAGTAGACGTTGAAGAAGTAAACGGATACTTTATCAGGTCACTTCCTGGAACAAAAGTTAATTTTCCAGTTGAGGCTTGTCTTTATTTAAAGTCACCCAAAAAACAGAAGGTCCACAATATTATTATCGCTGAAGAGAATTCTGAATTAAATATAATCTCTGGATGCGCATCTCATCCTGGCCTTACAACTGGTATGCATTTAGGTATTTCTGAGTTCTACGTAAAAAAGAATGCTAAACTATCCTTCACTATGATCCACAATTGGGAAAATAATATTGAGGTTAGGCCAAGAAGTGCCGCAATTGTTGAAGATGGAGGAGTCTACATAAGCAATTATATTATTATGAATCCTGTTAAAATAGTTCAGTCCTACCCAACAGTTCATTTAAATGGAGATTACTCAACTGCCATAATGAGCAGTGTTATAGTAGCCATGGATAATTCAATAGTTGACACAGGGAGCCGTGTTATAATTAAAGGAAAAGGATCTAGTGCAGAAATTCTCTCTAGGGCTATCAGTAAAGGGGGAACTATTTACTCTAGAGGAGATATAGTTGGAGATTCCCCAGATGCAAAAGGGCATTTAGAATGCATGGGAATGATGCTATCCGAACAGGGCAGTATAATTGCAATTCCTGAATTAGAAGCTAAACATCCAAATGTGGATTTGAGCCACGAAGCGGCAATTGGAAAAATTGCTGAAGAAGAAATCTTTTATTTAATGTCAAGAGGATTTACTAGAGAGGAAGCAACTGCAGCAATTGTTAGAGGTTTTCTAGATATAGAAATTAAGGGATTACCCTCTGCTTTAAAGAAAAAAATAGACGAAGCTATAAATCTAGTCGAAAAAGAATTAATTTAATTTTTATTCTTTCCAAAAATCAGGCATAAACAGTACCATTACTGAGAATATTTCTAATCTCCCAATCCACATGCAAAATGTCAAAACTATTTTAACAAAGTTAGGTAAAAATGAGAAAGTGTACATTGGTCCTACTAATCCCATACCTGGGCCAACATTACCTAACGTTGTAGCCACACTTGAAATTGAAGTGATTAAATCAATCCCATACGATGTAACAAGTACTGTTGCTATAACAAAAATTGATATATACCCTACGAAAAATCCCATTATTCCTTTTATAACGTCGTCAGAAATCGTTTCTTCTCCAACTTTTATTGCTAAAATTGCATTTGGATGTATAAATTGGTATATTTCCCTATAAAAATATTTTAAGAGTACTAATATTCGTATATTCTTAATCCCCCCTCCAGTTGAACACGCACAGCCACCAATGAACATGAGAATTAAAAGTATCATTCTTGAAAAAGCTGGATACACATCATAGTTGCTTGAAACAAATCCTGTTGTTGTTATTATGCTAACAACTTGAAAAGAAGAATATCTTATGGCATCAATTATATTATTATAAACACTATATCTTAAATCTACAGCCATTATAATAATTGAACTTGCTATAATTGTTGAATAAAATAAGAATTCTTTATTTTTAAAATAGTCTAGTTTTCCTCTTAATGCCGCATAGTGTAACATAAAATTTGCACCAGATAAATACATGAATAAAGTTATAACGCCTTCGATAAATGGATTATTATAATATGCGACACTTAGATTCTTAGTTGAAAATCCTCCAGTTGCAAGTGTGGAGAATGTGTAGCATGAAGCGTCAAAAAATCCCATTCCCCCAATTATTAAAAGAATTATCTCAGCAGCGGTGAATATAAGATACACCCCATAAAGAATCTTTGCAGTATCCCTAACTTGTGGTTTTAATTTATCTATTTTAGGGCCAGGAGATTCTGCATTAAATAATTGCATACCTCCAATTGAAAGGGCAGGAAGGATTGCAACAGCAAGTACTATAATCCCCATTCCCCCCATCCACTGAGTCATTGCTCTCCAAAATATTATTGATTTAGGTAAAATATCAATATTTTGAATAACTGTAGCTCCTGTTGTAGTGAAGCCAGACATAGTTTCAAAATAGGCATCAAGATACCTTAAAGTTCCAGAAAGAAAAAATGGGAGTGCACCAAATGCCGAAAATGCTGCCCATCCTAGGGACACAACACCTAAACTTTCTATAGGTCTCAATCCTTCACCTTGACTTTTTATTTCACTTAAAGCAAATCCTGATAAAAAGGTGGCAATGATAGAAATAATAAACACAATTAACTCTTTTTCTCTATAGTAAAACGCCCATATTAGAGGAAATATCATTGAAATACCTATCATCATAAGGAGTTTTCCAATAATATTTAGAACAGTTTTACTTCGCATAGATGGACACCAATAAAACTAAAGTCTTAATTTTTTTAATTTCCATAATTTATTAAACTTACTCTTTCCAATAACTTGGGATAAATAATGCAAATAGGGTAATTAATTCAAGTCTGCCGGCTAACATACAAAAACATAATACAAGTTTTGGAATTGACGGTAAGAAACTGTATGTTGCCATGGGACCAACTAAACTTAGCCCAGGACCCACCCCCCCTAAAGTAGTAGCGACAGAAGATATAGATGTGAGAAGATCATTGCCAAATGCAAGCATAATTAGGCTGCATAATCCAAAAGTAATCATATAAAAAAAATAAAATCCGCTTACCCCTTGAAGAGTATCCTCTGGGATAATTTTTCCATTCAATTTAATCTGAAATATTGCATTGGGGTGTATAATTTTATAGAGTTCCCTTAAACCTATTTTTATCAATAATAGTATTCTTACAACTTTTATAGCTCCTGCAGTTCCTCCCGCACAGCCTCCAATTAACATAAGTATTATGAGAATTAATTTTGAAAAGTCAGGCCATAAATTAAAATCTGTTGTTGCATATCCAGTAGTGCTTGATATGCTCATTACATTGAAAATAGCATGTCTAAATGCTAGTGAAAGATTCTCGTGTAATTGGTAGCTAACATCTAAAGTCACAACTAATATGGAAAAAGCCAAAATAAATAAGTATAACATAAATTCGCTATCTTTTAGATAAGCTATATTTCCCTTTAATGCTGCATAGTGTAGAGAGAAACTTGTTGCACCTAAAAACATAAATAAAATTATTACACTTTCTATTTTTAAACTATTATAAAATCCAATACTGGCATTCTTAGTTGAAAAACCTCCTGTTCCAAGAGCACCAAAAGAATGACATGATGCATCAAATAGATTCATACCTGAAAAAACTAACAGAAAAATCTGGACACAAGTAAAAAAAATATATACTCCATAGATAATTTTTCCAACTTCTCTAACCTGTGGTTTTAATTTATCTAATTTTGGCCCAGATTGTTCTGGCAGAAAAATTTGTCTGCCTCCAACTGAAAGTGCGGGCAATACTACTAGTGCAAGAACGACTATTCCAATGCCGCCTAACCAGATTGTAAAAGATCTCCAAAATAAAATACATTTTGGTAATATTTCCACATTATTAATAACAGAAGCTCCTGTAGTTGTGAATCCTGATATAGTTTCAAAATAGGCATCAATAAAACTCAGATTACCCGAGAGGTATAATGGTAGTGATCCAAAAATTGGTATTATTATCCAACAGAAAGAAACAACACTAAAACCCTCAACGAGACGTATATTTTCTTCTTTGAATATTAATTTCAATAAAGTTCCTGTTATTAATGTTATTAAAATGCAGAGTAAGAATATATATGCTTCAGTCTCATGATAATATACCCCACAGAGTAAAGGAAGTATCATGGAGATACTTACTACTTGTAGTAATTGTCCAAGTATATGTAAAACTGGATTTAGTCTCATTTAATCTAAACTTATTACTGTTATTTTATTTATAAAATTATTTAAAAAATTGAATTTATATAGTTAATAATACCCTTATTTTATTTAAAAATTAGAAACATCAAAAAAATTTTGGTATATCTATTCCTTTTTTTAGTTTTTATAATTCAATGATTTTTTTTTAAGTTAAATTTATTTAATATTTTATATGAATAGTTTAATAAGTGTATTACCTATTCTTAAATTGACTAAGTCAGTGATATATATGAAAAAGAAATTGGAGTCTAAAAATGCACCTGCCCCAGTTGGGCCTTATTCCCAAGGTGTAGTTGCAGGAGATTTTGTATTTATTTCTGGACAACTTCCAATTCAAAAATCTGGAGAGCTTTTACTAAATGATATTGAAAGAGCTACAGAGGTAGTTTTAGAGAACATTGAAACAATTCTAAAAGAAGAAAATCTTTCACTTCAAGATGTTATAAAATCGGAAGTATATCTTAAAGATTTGAATAATTTTGATAAATTCAATAAAACTTATGCGAAGTTATTTCCTTGGGAAATAAAACCATCTAGAGTCACTGTAGAAGTATCAAAACTGCCAAAAAACTCGGATATTGAGATATCCTGCATTGCATATAAAAATAAAAAATAATACAATTAATACTGGTTAATACTGGCCAAATAATTCTCTTATTTTTTTAATTTTTTCTACCTTTGCAGATATAATGACTTTATCATCTATTTGAACTATATCGTCCCCTCTTGGGATAATTAGCTTGTTATCTCTTACAATAATTAAAAATAGGATTTCTTCTGGTAAAGTGATATCTCTTAAAGTCTTTCCAAGTATCTTAGCATTTTTGGTTGGTATAAGTTCAATAATCTCTGCCTGTCCAGTTGGAAGTATTATAAGTGATTTAAGTCCGCCCATTCTAATAAAACGCATAACGTGTTCTGCAGTAGAAATTTTTGGGCTCAACGCAATGTCTATTCCCATATCTTCAAAAAATCTTATGAGTTCAAGATTTTCAACTCTTGAAATAGTTTTTGATGCACCCAAATACTTTCCGATAAGACAAGAAAATAAGTTTAATTGATCATACTTAGTTAAAGAAATAAAAGCATCGACATCTCCAATTCCTTCATCTTTCAGTAAAGAAAGATCCATTATGTCTCCCTTGATCACAAGAGTCTTTTGTAAAATTTTAGATATTTCTTCACATCTTTTTGTATCGCTATCAATCAGTTTAACGGACATACTTCTTTCAAGCATTTTTGCAAGTTGTACTGCAGTGTTACTTGCACCAATTATCATTACTTTCCTTATTCTTTGACACTCACTACATTTTTCTATAACGTTTTCAACTAGCTTTGGTTTACCAAGTATGAAGGCTTTATCTCCTTCTTCAAAGACATATTCTCCTGTAGGGATTATTGTATCTTCTCCTTTTATGACAGCACCGATAATGGTACCTTCTGGGAATATATTTTCTTTTAGAGCTCTGCCGACATATTTAGAGTCATTTTTAACTAAGAATTCCGCCATAGTGACCTTTCCATCTGCCAAAGCCTGAATAGCAAGTGCGCTTGGAAGTTCCAATATTCTTTCTACATCATAAGCTATAATGGTGCCGGGGGAGAAAGAATAATCTACTCCAACTTTAGTTAGATCAATATCTTCAGTGAAAGTGTATTCAATTGCAATTTTAGCAACAGTTTTTACTGCACCAAGATTTTTTGCCGTTATGCAAGCTATTAGATTAACTTCAGAAGAATTTGTAACTGCAACTAAAAGGTCTGCGTCTTTCACACCAGCTTCCACAAGCACCTTAGGATTTGAGCCATTGCCTTGTATTACAAGAGCGTCTATCTTCTTTGATATTTCTTGACATCTTGTAAGATCCCTTTCAATTACAACTACCCCAATGCCTTCTTCGATAAGGAGTTTTGCAATGTTGAATCCAGTGAGGCCGCCACCTACGACTATTACATACATAAGTTACGATATGTGTCTATTTAATATATAAAGATTTAGTATATGCTTTTTAAAATTCAAGATAAATCCATAGAATAAGATATTAAAGTAGGATCTCTTAGCGGAGCTTCATTGATTATTTTATTTATTGATTTAAACATTTTGTTGCTATAAAGGAGTATTCAAATACTGTTTTTGGAAAATCCATTCTGACTTTATCACTTTCATTACCGCAAGTTAAACATCAAATCAAAATATTATTCAACTAAAGTACTTTTAAGAATCATTTTAGTTATTTCTTTCCAAGATTTTCTTATCTCAGAAATTTCAATCCCCATTTGCATAGCTGCCATAAGCCCATCTTGAATGGAAGTTATCCCCATTGAAAGAGAAAAACTATCTATGTCTTTTTTTATGAATCCATTTATTTTGTAATTTTCAAAGTAGTCCGCCATTAGTTTAATTGAGTCTTTGTAATATTTTGTCATTTCTTCTTTCATCAAGGGGTTACTTGTCATCAGCTCTGACATTGCCAACTTAAAATCAAGGGGGGGAAATAATTTATCTAATATTTTAAAATTTTCAAATGAAGTTGAATGCTCGATGTTAAACATAATGTCAAAAAATTCATCTGTTGATATATCTTTAGGTGGTCTTGAATTTAAGAATGCCACTAAATCTTTTTGAGTGTACTCAACATAAAATTTGATTACTTCTAAAAAAAGCTCTTCTTTACTTTTAAAGTATTGATATATTGCTCCTTTACTAACACCAAGACATTCTGCAATTTCAGCCATCTTCGTTTTGTAATACCCTTTTTCAGAAAAGAACTTTACAGATTGTTTTATTATTCTGTTTTTCGCTTCTTCTCTGTATTCTGGAAATACTTTAGGCATAATACTCTCATTTAAATAAATTGAATAATCGTTTAAAAATATTTCGACTTACAAGAAATAATAATGACTTATAAGTAACTTTTTTGTATATATTTCAACGCAACATAAATACTTTTATACTAATTATAAGTCCTACCAATAGGGACTTGGATGAATATGATGTTTTGGGTTTTACCCTTATTAATTTTTTTTGCAAGAGTAGCTGATGTTAGTTTAGGGACTATGAGAATCATTTTTGTATCAAAAAATCTTAAGAAACTTGCACCCATAGTAGGATTTTTTGAAGTTTTTATCTGGATTAATGTAATCGGTCAAGTAATGCAAAATGTTAATAGTGTTATACATTACATATCATATGCAGCAGGATTTGCAGCTGGAAATTATGTTGGGATTGTAATCGAAGAAAGACTTGCAGTAGGTCATGTGATTGCAAGAATAATAACAAAAGAAAAAACTGACGACCTCATTAAATATTTAAAAAAAGAAAAATGTGGAGTTACCATAATTGATGCAAAGGGGATAAAAGGAAATGTAAAGATTCTTTTTACAGTAGTTAAACGAAAAAAATTAGATATGATATATGAAGCAATTGACAAATATACTCCTGACTCCTTTGTTTCAGTAGAAGATGTTAAATCTGTTAGTGAAGATAGATTTGTAGGCCTCCCATTTAAAAAAAAGAGATTAATAAGATCTTTTAAGTCTTTGAGAAAAGGTAAGTGAATATATCTATACTTCTAATTTGACGTAATAACTAAGAGTTATATAAGATTTGACAACAAGTACGCAATTAAATTTACAAATGAGGCTAAATAGCAAAAATCTATAAAATTTTGTATTGATATAATATCGAATTGAGAACATCAAGCTGATTTGGAGCTACAAACAAAGTTACAATTGATTTTTTAAGCACAATCAAAAATATTATTCAAAAAGTAGATTGGCTTTACGAGATTGTAACACTCTAAAAACATACTGATTATATTGGAGAATTATATTTGTATATATTATATGAATTTTAAAAACTAGAATAAAACTCTTTTGTGGGCCATCTAACATTAGCAATAATTAGTGTAACGATTAATTTACAATTGATACAATCAAAGTTGAAATTAGAAGAAAATTCGACGATAAGGGGGTATAATTCTTTTGGATCTTACTTGACTAATTTCTTTGATATATAAAGAGAGAAGAAATCTCCTATTAAATGTATATTAGTTAGTTTGTAATTTGTTTTTTCTAATAAATTTTTAATTTCTGATTCATTTATTCTATCTTCTAGAGGAGGCCCTCTCTCAGTTTCTTTTTTCTGCCATTCTACAATACAGAGAGTTCCACATCTAATTAGAACTCTATTAGTTTCTTCTAGAAAGCTAATTTTATCTTCAACTTCATGAAGAACATTTGAGATTAAAGCAAATGTTCCAACATTAGAGTCTAAAGGAAATCTATAAGGCTCAGAAAAAATTGGAATAATATTTTTTATATTTTTTTTATATATCCTTCTTTTAAGCTCCTCTAACATTTCACTAGAAGTATCAAGAGCAAATACCTTACCTTCAATTCCTATAATTCTAGAAGCAGGTATAGAAAAATAACCTATCCCGCATCCGATATCTAGGAAGATATCTTTAATTTTTAGACCAGCTTTGATTAGAATTTCTTCAGGAGGTAATATTTTTCTTCTTTCAAAAGAATCTAATTTATGCATTTCTTTTACATTGAATTTGTGAGCCATATAAATCGTCCTATTGCCAAGTTAAAGGAGTTTCAGTATTTTTTAAGTGATAGATATAATATTTGGCTAATTCAATAATGTCGATATTTTAATAACATAATAATTTAGTTTATTTGAAAACTCCTTTTTTAATTAAAATTTTCTGATAGGTTTCATTTATTTCTTTTAACATATCCTCCATTTCTTTCTTAACTTGATCAGGTTTATTTACATTAAAGTCTGGATGAAACATCATATTTAATATTTTCTTTCTCTTTTTTATTTCTTCAATTGTTGCATCGGGAGGACACCCAAATTTTTTTAAAAGCATTTCAAGAGAATCACTTTCTTTTTTTATTGATTCTTCCTTTCCCTCTTCCTTTTTTGAACTATAGCTCCATTTTTGATAATCCCATTTTTTCTCTTCACTTTTCTTTTTTTCTTTAATCTTAAATTTTGTTTTTATGCTTTCAAAAAACTTATTTTTTCCATAATCTTCATAACTCAAAAGAATTTCAATATATCCTTCACCACTATATTTTGAAGTAAATCTTAGTATACATTTCTTTTCTTTTTCTTTTTCTATTTTACCTATCTCCGCAGATTCAATTGTTGTAATATTTGGAGAAGATCTTATCTCAACCTTTACATTTAAAGCGTCTTCATTCCCTAAATTTTTAACTTTGATAGGAATTGAAGTTATTTCTCCTTCTTTTATCTCTTCTATGAACTCTTCTCTTAGAAATAGTTTAGGTCTTGAATTTCTCTCTTTTAAGGTATAAAGCGACCTCGTAGTTATACCTTCTTCAAGACACTTTTTACAGACAAGTCTTGAATAATTCCAGCAAGAAGAACAAACTTTTTGCCCACAAACAGGGCATCTTCTTTTATTTTTGGAGAATTTTATTATCTTTTCGCAGATGGAGCATCTTTCAATAAGATTTGGCTCTACCTTTGATGAATCTTTTTTCCTAGGCATCTTTATTTTTAGCCCACAATTAAGGCAACTTAAGTATTTTTCATCGCCCTTGAATATTATAATGGCCCTACAATTGGGACAAAGTATCTTCATGATAGTACTTGTAATAGGTAATCTTAAATATTTTTAGGAATTAATTATAATAAGGAAGCATTGGTGGGAAAAATGAAAAAAAATAATGATAAAACTCCAAAACAGGACACTAAGAAAAAAACTAAAAAGTGGAGAATTCCTATACTTATAATTTTAGTATTGGCTTTAATGTTTACGGTGGTATTTTATGATGTTTATAAACTGGGCAATGAAAATGTACTTTTTCTTTTTGTAGACGAAGATAAAGGGAATCCTGGAATTGTTGAAGTATCTTCAATTATCCAGTTCTCTAATCTAAGGTCTAAAGAGAATAGCATTGATATCGATCCATTATCTACAAATGCTAATTTAAACTCCTTAGGGATAAATATAAACAACACATTGATGAAAGCCCCAGATATAAAACAAGGAACTGAATACGCTAAAGAGATTTCAAAAGAGCAATCAAAGATTGATATACACAGAGTTGTTGTTATCGATTCTGAAACATTAAAAGAATTGGTTAATGTCGTTGGATATGTTCCTATTGATTTTAATCAACAGATTCTCATACTTGGCCTAAAAAGAGATATTGTTGCAAAAGGAAATGTTACCGGTATTATGGCTAAACAGATCCTTCAAGGAAAAGCATTTCCGATAGTTGATCCTACGAGCATACGAGATGTACCAGAAGTAAGCCTTTGGAGAGTAAAAAGCAAGATCATTGGAGAAATATCAATAAATCTACTTGACCATGCTAAATATGATAAGCAAACAAGAAAAGATATATATTACAAAATACTTAGATTGTATAGGGAGGATAAAATAAAAGTTTATAATAAGAATGTGACCCTTATCCTAATGGACATATTGCCAGAAGGATTTGGTAGAACTATAATGGATTTTGTTGTCAATATCATAAGTTAGGGATTTTTATGCAAAAAGAAATATACGTAATTGCTACATTTATTATGGCTGTAGGACTTGCAGTAGCAGTTTATAATATTAGTATTTTAAATAATCAAAATACGCTACTTAGTCAAAGAATAACCACTCTTAATCAAGACATAACAAGACTTCAAAGCCAACAAACAATTCTTGAAAATAAGATCGCTGTACTCGAAGTTGCTAAATCTCAATATGATTCTGTTGTTAGAAACTATACTTCTCAAATTCAAGATCTATTGAAGAAAAATGAGGTCTTGCAGCTTCAACTTAAATCATGGGACATACCTGTAATCTGGGTATCTAGTGAAGTTCAATGGACTTCTTCGACTTTGCATCCAAGTGATAATGTTCGACTTACTTTTAATCTAACAAATACCGCAAATGAAAATGCTCAGAATATAAGAATTTCATTACCTGAATCTTATATGAGAGGATTTCAAGTAGTAAGAGTAACAGATCCAAGAGCAAGACTAATCAATAATGAAATTTCAATAGATTCTCTTGCCCCCCACCAAACACTAAATTTTGAAGTAATCTTGAGTACGCAATCTTCAGGATTATATAGTGGGCCTTTGAGGATCAGGTGGACAGGTATTGGAGATTTTTTTACCTTGACTGAAATAAGTACTAGAGTTAACTAGAGATGCTTTCATGGAAATAAAGAAGTATCCTGAAGACTTTCAAGTAGATGAAGTAATAGACATTAAAAATGGAAAACATCTAGTATTCAAAGTAAAAAAAATAAATCGAGATACGATTGATGTAATTCACGAAATTTCAAGAAAAACAGGGGTGCCATTTGGAAAATTTGGATTTGCAGGGCTTAAGGATAAGCATGCAGTTACTACTCAATACTTTTCTGTTGATAAACTCTACAAGGATATAATAAAAGGAATTGATATCAATGATGTAGAATTATCTGAGTTTTTTGAAGGGCAAAAGATTAATATTGGTGATCTGTTAGGAAATAATTTCAACATCCTTGTTAGGAACATCCCTGAAAATTTTAAAAATGTCATAAGGGCTAATATTCTAGAAATTGAAAAAAATTTTGGATTTCCAAATCTATTTGGAGAACAGAGATTTGGGGGAAATGAAGAAGTAGGTAGACTTATTTTGAGGGGTGAATTTAAAGAAGCGATTGAAAAATTTTTATTGAAAGAGACACTTTCCCCAGAAACAAGCGAATTGATAATAGAGAAAGAATATGCTAAAGCACTTGAATCATACCCAAAATTACGAAATGAAAGACAAATTTTAGAATATTTGTCAAAGTCACCCAATTACTCAAAAGCTTTTGTGATACTACCTCCTTCAACTTCTTCCCTCTTTGTTCATGCATACCAAGCAAAGATATTCAATGATGCAGTCCTAGAAAGAATAAAGGAGATTCCTATTAATGAAGTTGAGATTGGTGATTTAGTTTCTATGGAAAAAGAAGGAAACTATAGTAGAACACAAGTAACAAAATCTAATATAGAAAGGATTAGAGGTGGAATTAAAAAGGGGGAGATTAATGCCATATGCCCTTTAGTAGGATTTAACTCATTGATCCCCAAATCTCGTTTAGGTAAATCATTAATCAATATTTTAGAAAAAGATGGAATCAATAGAATAAATTTTCAAGTTAAAGAAGCCCCTTTTTTGGCATCTAATGGCGCATATAGAAATATCTTAGGAAAATACAAAGATCTTTCATATAAGATTGAAGAAAATGGAGTAAGGTTTATGTTCTTTCTCTACAAAGGAGAATATGCAACAGTATTCTTGAATTACCTCACTTTTTCTTTATCTTGATTATATCGCCTATTGTTGTTTCTTTTAGATTTTGTTTTGATTTAGATATGTTTATGCCTTCATCAGATTTTTCTTTAAGTTTAATACTCAAAGTTTTTTCTAATTTTTGTATTAATTCATTAGAGAGAGCAAAACCTTCTGTTTCGATATGATGTATTATAGATTCTTTTTCATTCATTTTTCTAGCAAGATCCTTTTGTGACCACCCTTTTGATTCTCGAGCGTCTTTTATTACTATGTGATAATCTTCTACTAGCGCATACTCTTCCTTTGTCTTTACAGGTGCATTTATCCGAGACTTTAAAGGTAATGCGATCCCTTCTGAACTCATATCACCCTTACCATATTTGGACCAACTTTGATGGTCAACTCCAAATCTCGAACATTTATCGCAAACTTTTATACTGGCGCTTTCAACTTTAACATTGAATACTTTTCCATGTATAGTTTTGCCACATATTTCGCATATCATCTTATCAATAGTTTTTTAATATCAATATTTATAAGGGTTTTGAACTTTAGTCTTTTATTAAAAATGATATTCACTATTGTAAGATTTTTTTAAAATATTTCTTACATCAATGACACTCAATGTAGAAACATTTATAAATCAGTGAAATCTAATATATCATGTTCGGGGTGCTAATTGTGGACAGTAGTATTAAGTATCGGACAAAAAGGCTTGACGAAGAAGATGTTTATGAAAACGATGTTCAATATAATGATAAAATAATAGAAAGATTAAAGCTCCTAGAAATTCAAAATAGAAGTTTTATTACGGAAAAAATTAGATTGGAAAAAGAGAATGAAAACCTCAAAAAAGAATTGGATAGATTGAATGCGCCCCCCTTGATTACAGGAGTTGTAGTTGAGGCAATAGATCCTTCTAAAATAATAATAAAAAGCTCTAGTGGTCCCAAATTTGTAGTAGGTGCATGTTCTAACGTAGATATAAAAGATCTTGTTCCTGGCGCATTAGTAGCTTGTAATCAAAGAAATCTTTCAATAATGGAAGTATTACCTTCTACAAAAGATCCAGAAGTTTGTGGGATGGAAGTTTTAGATAAAACTGGAGTTACATATTGTGAAATTGGTGGTTTAAGAGATCAAATAAATAAAATAAAAGAGACCGTAGAATTACCCCTTAAAAAACCAGAGTTATTTGATAAAGTCGGGATAGAGCCTCCGCATGGAGTCCTACTACATGGGCCCCCTGGGAATGGTAAGACTTTAATCGTTAAAGCTGTTGCTAATGAAACTGATTCTACTTTTATTAGAGTCGTAGGATCAGAATTCGTTAGGAAATACATTGGAGAAGGGGCAAGAATGGTAAGAGAAGTTTTTAATCTTGCAAGAGAAAAATCTCCTTCAATTTTATTTATTGATGAAATTGATGCTATAGGTGCAAGGCGTGTTGATACAGGTATAAGTGGGGATAGGGAAGTTGCAAGAACGATGATGCAACTTTTAGCTGAACTTGATGGATTTGATCCGAGAGGCCAAGTTAAGATCTTAGGAGCTACAAACAGAGTAGATATATTAGATCCTGCGCTTCTAAGGCCAGGTAGATTTGATAGACTAATTGAAATACCCCCGCCCACAAAAGATGGATGTTTAGATATATTTAAAATCCATTCTAGAAACATGAATATCAAAAATCTTGATTATTCAGAAATCATTGATTTAATAGATGGCTTATCTGGTGCAGAAATTAGATCGCTATGCACAGAAGCTGGAATGGCTGCCATAAGAGAAGATCGAGATTATGTAACTTCCGAAGACTTTAAATGCTCAATATCTAGAATTGCATCATCGGAATATCCAAATAATTCCCTTATTGGTATGTATGGATGAGGAAACCGACAGCGTCTGACGGATGATGAGAGATGGGCGGTCTGACATATTTTTTATTTTTACTAATCTATAGTAAACTTTATTTACCTTAAATTCTATTTTAATAGGGCGATTATTTGAAAGCGGAGGAAGTTGCAGATTTAATTTTTGGGTATACCATATTTATTTTTAGTGTAGTAGCGGTTTTTCTTTGCTATTATTTTGAGAATTTTATATAAATTCAATTTTTATTATTTTATTTTTATAACATTATCTAAAATAGAAAAATATTTGTAAAGAGGACAATAAAAGCATCCCACATACTACAATAGTCATTGTTATTAATATAATTTTCTTTCTTTTTTCTGATTTCATATATATGCAATCTTATTTAAGATTAAATATCTTTCTATACCAGATTCTAAGAAATATTATTTTTTAGAATATAAAAATAAGGATTATTTAGGTATATTTATCCATTTTAAAGTATTTTAGGCGAATGATTTAATAAAAAATAAAATATCTCGTCTAGGATTGCTTTATATTATTTCCAATCTCATATTAATTGGTGATTATGTGTTATACTGCAATAATTTGAAGAAAGTACCTTTTCCACTATTAATTGAAAAGGCAATAGAGCATGCAAATACTGAAAAAAATGAAAAGAACTTTGTACTATCAAACATATTTATGGAGATAGCTAAAGTATAAAAACTTAAAATAATTTTTTTATTTAGTTATGTCAAGTAAAATAAAAAATATCCTAATGTGGGACGAATCATTGTTCAGAAATCCAGAAGTCTTCGATCTTAGTTACGTTCCGGAGGTTTTTAATTTTAGAGACAATGAACTTGAGGCTATATCACATAATGTAAAGCCTTTAATTAAAGGAGATCTCCCCACAAATACCATAATTCTTGGACCAACAGGTACAGGTAAAACCACTTCTGTTAAGTTACTATTCAAAAATATTACTGAAGTTTCAAATGAGGTGATACCTGTATACATTAATTGTCAGTTTCATTATCGGGAATTTTCTATAATGTCTCAAATTTTTAAAGGAATTTTTGGATACCCCCCAGTAGAAACTGGTAAACCTCTGACAACACTATACGAGTATACTATGGGAGAATTACAAAAAAAAGACAAAAGATTACTTGTAGCATTAGACGATGTTGATTTTTTATTTCATGTTAACGTTGCAGAAAACATTCTTTATAAAATCCTAAGGGCACATGAGATATTTCCTGGTGTTAAAACAGGAATTATTGGAATTGTTACGGACAATGCATTTTCGTTTAAGGTTTCTGAAAAAATTAGAACAGTATTCATGCCAAATGAAGTTCACTTTAAGCCTTACTCACAGTCTACAATATCAGATATTCTTAGATATCGTTGTGACATCGGGCTATATCCGGGAGTAATGGATGAAGAAGTTTTAGATAAAATTTCGGAGATAACTTTTGATAAAGGAGATTTAAGGCTAGGGATAAGGGGAATAAAAGAAGCAGGAATGTTAGCAGAGCTTGAAGCTAGACGGAAAATAACTGTTGGCGATGTTGAAAAAGCAATTGATCGGATAAGTTCTTTTCTTCATGTTGAAAATGTCTTTGATGGTTTATCCAATTCTGATGTAAAAGTTCTAAAAACTATAGCCTTAAATTCCGGTAAATTTACAAAAGCCAACGATTTCTTCAATATTTTATCTGGAGAAATGTCATATGAACTATTTAGAAAAGTTACAACAAAACTTGAAAATCTTAAGCTCATAGATATTCAACGGGCACAATCTAGAGGTCGCGGTAAACAAAATTTAATTCATTTAAGGGTACCAAAAGAAGCAGTACTTGAAATTATTAGAGAATAACCTTTAAAAGTAATTCATATCTTTTTTAGTTCAAATGAGAATACTTGTAACTAATGATGACGGTTATGGAAGAGAAGGACTAAATAGCCTTATAGAAGTTGCCGAATCTTTGGGGGAGGTAGTAGTTGTAGCCCCCAAAGAAAACTGCAGTGGTATTGGACATAGTTATTCTATATTTAAAAAAATTGGAGTTGAAGAGGTATACTTAGAAAATAAAAAAAGAACAGACTATGTTGTTTCTGGGACCCCTGTAGACTGTGTCGCTCTATCTATAAGACATTTCATGAAAGAAAAAATTGACTTGATTCTTTCTGGAATAAATCACGGAGAGAATATATCTTACGATATATATTACTCGGGTACTGTTTCAGCTGCAAGGGAAGGTATAATAAACGGAATACCTTCAATAGCAATTTCTTCAAGTGACTATTTTAATCCTATGTTTGAAACTGCAACAAAATTTTTAGAAATACTTTTCAATTCTTGGAACTTTTCTAAGTTGCCAACTGATACGCTTCTTAACATAAATGTTCCTTCTGTGCCCTTCAATGAACTAAAAGGTATTGAAGTAACACGACTAGGTAGGAGAGTGTACTATGATGAACCATTCGAAACTGATAACGAAGGAGGTAAGATGGTCTTTAAAGTATTCGGTAAAACTCCCGGGGGTTTTGTAGAAGATGGTACCGACTACTCTGCATTATTACAGAATAAAATTTCTTTGACGCCAATACACCTAGATGCAACAAATCATAATGAAATTAGATCGTGGAAGGATGTAATAAACTTAGATAAAATAATTGATACGTTTAATTATTAATTTTTAATGGCATTAGCAAGTGCTATTGAGGAAATATACTCTTCTTTGGGTGCAGCTCTTGACGTATCCACAATAATTGTGTTGTTAATAGCTAAAGGATAGTATAAAGCTCCATGTGAACTTCCACCTCCAAGATGGATCAAGGTCCTATAAATTAAATTTCCAGAAATTCCATCAGGAGCAAGAATAAAATTTGAATCTATTATAGCATTTTCAATTAATATTTGGGCGTGTTTAACCCCGTACTTCTTTGCTAAGGCTTCTGCTTCAATGATACTTTTGTCAACTAGTTTAGATCTTCCCATGTCTTTTGATCTCCCTCCTGATAGTACAGATATCTTTGGCTCAACTTTGAATTGTTTTAGTAAATCCTTAGCATACTCAATAAACATCTCTTTTTCTTTAAGATCTTCTCCTTCATCAATGCCAAGGGGTGCAAAAAAGAAATATCTTTTATCGTAGGTACCTAAAAGACCAATTCTGTATATTTTATCTACATTGAACTTATTTTTCACCTCTTTTAAAAAATCAGAACTAGGTAGTGTACCTCTAACTATGGCATCTATACTACCTTTTTTTAGGGAAGATATAATTTTTGTAGAATTATAAAAAACTTCAACATTGCAAAAATTAATGTTGTTTGCAACATCTTCGATTTTATCTGCGTTTTCATATGCCCCTATTCCTATCGTCATATTTGAATTAATTCGATTATGTATAATATTGAGCATGACTATTTATCAACTACTCGCCTTAAATATTTTCTGTAATGTGTAATGTATTAAAGTAGGGCATCCTTGTACAAAAACAAAGTAGTTTGCGATAATTTTAAAAAGCAAACGAGGTCATTACATCTAAAGTGGAGGTGTAATTTTGGGAAGAATCAGGCCATCTTTCTTAAAAAGAATTTCAAGACAATTAGTTGAAAAACATAGAGCCGAATTAACAAAAGACTTTGAAGAGAATAAATTAATAATTAAAGATTTAATAGACGTACCTACACACAAACTATTGAATCGGATTGCAGGCTACACAACAAGACTAATGACTCATAAAGAAATAATGTGATTTGTTTTAATATCTTTGAGATTAATTCTATTCTAACACTTTTTATTAATAGTTAGATAGGATAATCTTATATACGTTTATTTTGGTTATAATAATGTTGTGATTATATGAATGAAGATTTTTTACTCATGATACCCGGTCCTATACCTGTGCACCCTAGGATATTTCGAGCAATGTCAATGAAAATCATGCCTCATCGAGGCGAAGAATTCAACAAACTCTTTATGGAACAATCTGAGAGAATGAAAAAAATATTTAAAACAAAAAATGATGTTTTTTTAATGGCCGGTTCTGGAACTGCCGCAATGGATGCTGCAATAGCCAATATCATACAACCTGGTGATAAGGTCTTATGTATCACCTCAGGCAAATTTGGGGAGAGATTTAGGGACATAGTAAAAGCCTACAAGGGAACAGTAGTTGAGCTAAAATATGAATGGGGATCTTCAATAAATATAGAAGACGTAAAAAAAGCATTAGAAAAGGATCCGTCCATTAAAGCTGTAACAATGGTGCATAATGAAACTTCAACGGGAGTTAGAAATCCTGTTGCAGAAATAGGCAAAATTGTGAGAAGTACTAAAGCTCTTTTAGTGGTAGATACAATCTCTTCTCTTGGAGGAGACAATATTGAAGTTGACAATTGGGGAATTGACCTATGTGCATCAGGTAGTCAAAAGTGTATAGGGCTACCTCCAGGTATGTGTTTTATTTCAGTTAGTCAAAGAGCATGGGATGTAATTGAGAAAACAGATGGAACATGTTATTATCTTAATCTTAAGAAATATAAAAATAACAAATACAAGGCCCCATATACTCAACCAGTATCGATGACATATGGTTTAAAGGAAGCTTTAGACATTATTGACGAATATGGGCTTGAAAACTGGATTAAAAAGCATGAAAAGCTAGCTAAAGCTACAAGAGAGGCTGCAAAGACATTAGGTCTAAAACTATTCCCACAAGATGAAACGACATGTTCAAATACAGTTACTTCTATAAAGGTTCCAGAGGGAATCGATGGCCAAGAACTCGTTAAACTAATGAGAGAAAATCATGGTATAATCATAGCTGGTGGGCAAGATCATCTTAAAGGAAAGATAATACGAATTGGGCATATGGGTAGTATTACTAAAAAAGAAATAATTGTTACTATGGCATGTTTGCAGATGACATTAAAAGATTTAGGCTATAAGACAGAGCTTGCCCCTATCTTAAATCCAATCTCGAAAATATAGGAAGGGTAGTAAATAATATTTTCTCTTTAGAAATAATATTTTTATATTAAATTTTATCGAAACGTTTAAATAGGGTATTAAAATACCAATATTAATCTCAGGCGAGCGAAAGCGTAAGAGTTTGAGAGGTGAACTTAATGAAAAAGTTAAATAAAACAAATCCAAATATATTGAGCCTTATAGATTTTTTTATAGATAAAGGATATTCAGAAAAAACGCCCTTGTGGATCGATCTTTCTAAGAGATTTAAAAGACCTACAAGGCATTTGCCTCAAGTGAATTTATCAAAAATCAATAGATATTCACAAGAAGGGGATACAGTGGTAATCCCTGGTAAAGTATTAGGCAGCGGAGAGTTGGACCATAAAGTTACTGTTTCTGCATTCAAGTTTTCTAAATCTGCACTAGAAAAAATAAACAAAAATGGAAGAGCAATAAATCTTTATGATCTTTACAAAGAAAACCCAAGAGGTAGTGGTGTAAAAATAATGGAGTGATCTTATGATAATCGACGGAAAAGATCAGATTCTAGGTAGAATGGCATCAGTTGCTGCTAAAAAACTTTTAGAAGGGGAAGAAGTTTTTATAGTTAATGCTGAAGAAGTTGTAATTACTGGTAATAGAGAATATTTCTTTGAACTTTATCAAAAAAGAGCTCAATTCAAAGACCTAGCAAATCCTTTAAGAGGTTCTTTTTTTCCTAAAAGATCTGACAGAATAGTCAGGAGAGCTGTAAGAGGAATGTTACCTTGGAAAAAGGAAAAAGGGAGAAAAGCATATAGGAAATTAAAGGTATACGTTGGAATACCTGATGATCTGACCGGGAAGGAATATACTAGATTTAACGATGCAGATGTTTCAAAACTTAGAACTAAAAAATACTTTAAGGTAAAAGAGATATCAAGCTTCCTTGGGGGCCGTATATGAAAATTATTCAATCAGTTGGTAAAAGAAAAAAAGCAGTTGCAAGAGCTACTGTAAAAGAAGGTAAGGGAAGAGTAAGAATTAATAGTAAACCCCTCCCAATAGTAGAACCTGAGATGGTAAGAATAAAAATGTTTGAACCAATTCTTCTTGCAGGCGATACAGCTAATACAGTTGACATTGATATCGATGTCCGAGGTGGGGGAATTATGGGACAGGCTGATGCATGCAGAATAGCAATTGCAAGAGGTCTTGTAGAATTTACTCAGGATAATTCTTTGAAAGAAACTTATTTAGGATACGATAGAATATTATTAAGAGGAGATTCAAGGAGAACTGAAGAACACAAACCAAGTAAGTCTTCTAAAGGACCAAGAGCAAGAAGACAAAAATCTTACAGGTGATCTTTTGATAATCCCTGTGAGATGTTTTACCTGTGGAAAAGTTATTGGACATCTTTATGAGCCATACCTAGATAGGTTAAATAAAGGGGAACTATCAGAAAAAATATTGGATGACATGGGATTGACAAGATATTGCTGTAGACGAATGCTTCTTACCCATGTTGACCTCATAGATGAATTGCTCGACTATAAAATATAAGTTTATATTTTAATAGTTTATAGTTGATTTCACATGGGACCGTGGGGTAGCTTGGACTAGCCTCTCACCTTGGGGTGGTGGAAACTCGGGTTCAAATCCCGACGGTCCCACCATTGGAAATAGGAAAAAGGAGAGGAAAGATTGACCGTAATAGAGGATATAAGAGCGAGAATGATTTACAACAGTAGTCGAGAGAAGAGCATAGTAGAGATAGATATCTACACGAATTCAAGCTTTGGAAGGGCTTCTGTGCCATTCGAAGGAGATATCTCTGAGGTAGAAGAAGTTGTTTTACCTGAACTTGCAGGATTGGATGCAATAGAACAAAAATCATTAGATGAGCTACTTTGTGAGATAACACCATATAACAAAATAAGATTTGTATTGTCTCTGGCGTCTGCTAAAGCAGCATCTTCCTTTTATTCATTACCTCTTTTTAGGTACCTTGGGGGCATTTACGAAAGTCAAATGCCATTGCTAACTATCGGAGAAAAAATATTTGATATAGATTTGAATGAATTAGAGGATAAACATAAGCCTAAGAAAATTGAGTTAGATACAATATCACAGATATATGTTGCTTCAAAAGAGGATAATAATTGTATTATCCCCGCAGTTGATGAAGGTGTCTGTCACTTAGCTTTGGCATTTAACCTAAAATACTTGGATATAACAGAAGAAAATATTTCTATAATAAATGAACTAATACGAATTAAAGAATATTTAGGGGAGGAGATTTAATGAGTGAGGAAATGTTAGTACCTCTTGATTTATACCTTGCATCGGGAATACATATCGGAACGACCCAAAAAACAAAAGATATGGAAAGGTACATATTTAGGATAAGACAAGATGGTCTTTATATATTAGATATAAACGAAACAAACAAAAAAATAGAAAAAGTTGGAAAGTTTCTTGCCAAATTTGAATCGGAAAAAATTCTTGTAGTTTCATCAAGAATCTACGGATTCAAGCCAGTATTAGCGTTTGGTCAAAAAACAGGGGCAAAAACAATTACTAAAAGATTCATACCAGGATCCCTCACAAATCCAAACTGTGAGGATTTCATTGAGCCTGAAGTAGTCATATTGACAGACCCAAGAGCAGATTATCAAATATTAAGAGAAGCCGGACTCGCAAAAATACCAGTAGTTGCTCTATGCGACTCTGAAAATTACTTATCAAACGTTGATTTAGTCGTACCAACAAATAACAAAGGTAAAAAAGCTTTAGCACTTATCTACTACCTTATTGCCAGAGAAATGATGAAAGCAAAAGGGCAGATTAAAGACGGTGAGGAGCCTCCATTCTCAATTGATGATTTTAAATCAAAGGATGAGGAGGATTAAATGGGAGAAAAAATAACAGTTTCTCTTATTAAAGCAGATGTCGGAGGATGGCCAGGCCACGCTTTGGTGCATCCTGATTTAATTCAAACAGCTAAAAAAGAATTGGAAAAAGAAAAAGGTAAGCTTCTAATTGATTTCCACGTTACAAACTGTGGGGATGATTTAGAATTAATGATGACACATAGAAAAGGTGTCGATTGTTTAGAAGTCCACCACCTTGCTTGGAATACTTTTGAAAAAGCAACAGAAGTGGCCAAAAAATTAAAACTTTACGGTGCGGGCCAGGATCTCTTAGCAGAATCATTCAGCGGAAATGTTAGGGGAATGGGGCCTGGTGTGGCAGAGTTAGAATTCGAAGAAAGAAAAGCAGAACCTGTAATTGCATTTATGATGGATAAAACAGATCCAGGAGCATTTAATCTACCGATATATAAGATGTTTGCAGATCCATTTAACACTATAGGCCTTGTCATAGATCCAAACGCCGTGGCGGGATTTAGATTTGAAATATGGGACATATTTGATAGTAAAAAAGTATTTATGGATTGCCCTGAGGAACTTTACAAAATGCTTGCATTGATTGGTGCTAAGTCAAGATATGTAATAAAAAGAGTGTATCCTAAGAAGGGAGGAAAATTATCCGCAGATGAGGCAGTAGCAACTATAAGTACCGAAAAGCTTTACAAAATTGCCGGGGAATATGTAGGAAAAGATGACCCTGTAGCGTTAGTAAGAGCACAATCAGGACTCCCTGCAGTAGGTGAAGTACTTGAACCTTTTGCATTCCCACATTTAGTGGCTGGATGGATGAGAGGGTCACATAATGGGCCAATAATGCCTGTAAGCCAAAAAAATGCTGTATGTACAAGATTTGATGGGCCACCTAGAGTTATTGCTTTAGGATTCCAAATAGCAAATGGAAAATTAATTGGGCCTGTTGATCTGTTCGATGACCCTGCATATGACCTTGCAAGAAGAAAAGCACAAAGGGTTGCAGACTACATGAGACGACATGGGCCATTTGAGCCCCATAGATTACCTCCGGAAGATATGGAATATACAACACTTCCAAAAGTATTACGGGAGCTTGAAAAAAGATTTGAAAAATTATAATAAATATTTTTATTATTTTTAATTTTAGTAATTTGAAGATTTAATTATTTCCTTTCCGTCATCTAACATATATTAAGATTGATTCTATTTATTTTTGCAAATTTCTATTGAATAAATGTATCTAACAATTTATAATTTTCAAATAATAAATATTATCTAAAAAATACCAAATTAAAAAATAAAATTTAGAGAAATTTACTTCCTTCTTCGAGAAGCCTATTTGCAACATCTATTTCAATAGAAGCTAAAACAAAATTTCTTTTTTTTATATTTGCTTCTGCCCTATCTTTCATTCTCTTTGCTTGTCTAAAGAATTTTCTTGCTTCTGAATCATTATTTCTTCTCATAAATCATCCCCTATCAGTGGTAATAGACATTATTGCTTATTAATATTTAAATCTTTTGGTTATGTATTGATTAACAATAATAAAACTAAATTTCTTCATATTGAGAGTCTATTACTTCCCTTATCTTTTTAGCTTTGATATCTCCTACACCTTCAACTTCTTTAAGTTCTATTTCGTCTGCATTAAAAACTCCAAGAACACTACCAAATTTTTTTAATAATCTTCGAGAAAGTATAGATGACACTTCTGGAAGACCCTCAATAATATATAGTTGTTTTTCCCTTAAACCCATTATTCTTTTCTCTCCACGTATTATAGGCATTCGATCTTTCTCTTTTTGTTCCCTTAATGAGATATCAACAAAAAAATTTGCTGTTTCTTCAAGTGTTTTAGTAAAAATAATTCTAACCCTGAAATCTACTATAGCAGATATAATCGCACCTCGAATTGATTTCTCATCTATATTCCTTATTGAATAAATATCACTTCCTTCAACCACCAATATGGGAATCTCAAATGTATTTGAAAGAGACATAATTTGAGAAAAAAGAGTTCCTTTGATTAGTGATTCAATAAAGTCATTTGATGATTTTCTTTCAACTCCAACTCTATTCGATAGGATGTAATCTCCTACCTCCAAACGACTAATCTTAACATTCGCAATCTCTGATAAGATTTTTAAAAATTTCTTATCTTCCCTGTCATCTGCTATGATGTAGGGCATTTCAACAAAATCTTTAAGTTTGCTCTGTCCTTTACCAGCCATAATAGATTCATCACTCTTCTTGATATCCTTCTTTAATTCCATCACTGTATGCTTCATTAGTTTTTCTTTTCGTTTACTTGCCCAATAATACCCTTCATCTCTAGTTTTCTCTGCAATAAGAATTATCACTTCGCCACTTTTTCTTCTAGCAGTTCTACCCCTTCTCTGAATTGTTCTTATTTCTGAAGGTACAGGTTCAAATAATACAACCATATCAACTTCTGGTATGTCAAGGCCCTCTTCAGCTACTGATGTAGCAACAAGCACATTAAATTCGCCCGATCTAAATTTTTCTATTATTTCTTTCTGTTTTTTTTGGGATAGACCTTCATCCCCTTTTTTCGAAGCTTGACCAACAAATCTTTCAACCCTTACTCCATCTATCTTTTTCAACTCATTAACGATCCTTATAGTAGTGTCCCTATAATGTGAAAAAACAATCAAATTTTTTCCTACTTTTACTTCATTGGTGACTATTTCATATAATTTTGAAAGTTTAGGGTGCTCTATACCTTGTTGATTTAGATTATCTGCCATAGTTATAATTTTCATTACATTTTTTTCAGAAAGCAATTCTATTGAAGAACGGCTCTTTCCATCACGCATTTTTTTAAAGTACGATATCAAAGAAGAAATACCTTGAGTTTCTAATAATTCTAAAGCATGATACAACTTAATTGCTTTTGCTTGAGATTTGAGTGCTCCATAATAAACTGATTTTTCTTGGATTGGTACTTCTTTAATTTTATTATTAATCTTTATTACAGTACCTAATATTTCCTTTTTGGTAACTTCTTGGGATGAAACAAATCCTAAATCTTTTAGATTTGTTATTTCTTTTTTTAGTAAAAATTCAAGTAGCTTTTTAATTTCTAAAAACTCATCAGGGAGTTTTACTGTAATCCAAGATATTTCTATATCTTGAACATAAGGTTTAACATCAGGAGAATTTTCATTTCTTAATTCTATATGTTCTATTCCTAGATTTTTGATTATTTCTTGCAATTTTTCCTTATTTGATGCAGGCGAAGCTGTTAATCCTAAGATTCTAATATTTTTAGAAATAGCTTTTTCTGCTATGTAAGTGTATGCATAATTCCCTACCGCACGATGTGCTTCATCAAAGATAATAAGTCCAAATTCACCTAAATTTATTTTCCCATTTAAAATATCATTTTCTATAACTTGAGGAGTAGCCATCAAAACTAAAGATTTGTTGTATATCTCTTCTCGCTTTATTGGCGGCACAACTCCAGTGAGGATAGAAAAATTCTCTTTTTCGATATTCAATATGTCTGAAAAAGATTTAAAATGTTGTTCTGACAAAGGCTTAGTCGGAGCTAAGACTAATACTTTTTTTTTCAGTAATTGTAAAGTATATGCCGCTAATAAAATTCCAATGTAAGTCTTTCCAAGACCTGTTGGAAGTATAACTAGTGTATTTTTATCTTTACTTTTTACAAAAATAGTTTCTTGATAGGATCTAGGTGAAATCTCCCCTTTAATAAAGGGATGAGAAAAAGGCATTATCTTACCATCTTTTCTAATTTCTTCTCAATATCATCCTTTTTCTTTATCTGCCAAACTATAATATCTTCTCTTTTGGTACTTTCAACTTTACCCTCTTCTTGTAATCTTAACAAAAGAGACTTAGTTTTAATTAAACTCTCTTTTGTTTTCTCACTGATATTTTCTGCAGAAATAGGTGAGTCCTCATTCTCAAGCAATTTTATGATTCTTTGATACATAAATGCCTCCTAAAGTCATAACGAGGGAAGGGAAATCTAGCACTAGAGGTGAAAAAATATGAGAGGATTCTAACTTTTTCCTCCATTTCCCTTCCCATTAATAACAACTACATAAACCTATAAATACTTTTCGATAGTAAAAATTCTGTGAGATATTTACCGTATAGGGAAGAAAATGGGTATCTTTCAATGGGTTTGGATGAGGCGTTACTATTGTTAAGGATAGAAGATAAAGTAGAAGATACATTCAGATTTTATTCATTTTTTCCTTCATGTGCTTCAATTGGTTATTTTCAAAGACTAAGTTCTTCAATTAATTTAGATTATTGTTTTAAAAATAACATTGATTATGTTAGAAGAATAACTGGGGGGGGAAATGTATTTCATGATTACATGGGAGAAATAACTTACTCTATTGTATTATCAGAAAAGAAATCACCCGATAACATTCTAGATTCATTTGAATTTATTTATGGAGGGATTATAAAGGGATTAAAAAATATGGACATTAACGTTGAATTTAAACCCCTTAATGATCTTACTTTTAATTCTAAAAAAATATCTGGCTCAGCTCAAACTAGAAAAAACGGAATTATTTTACAACATGGAACTCTTATGTTTAATACAAATATTGAATTAATGGAAAAAGTTCTTAGAATATCTAACCAAAAAACGGAAATAAGAAAAAGGGTTACTACACTTTCTAGGGAAGGGTATAACATTGGTAAAAAAGAATTAATTAAAAACTTAAAAAAAGGATTTGAAGAAATTTATGGGAAATCAAATAAAGGTAAACTTTCTAGAGGAGAACTAAGTCTTGCAAAAAAATTAGCTTATGGAAAATATAAATCAAAAGAGTGGAATTATAAAAAGTAGATTAAATAAATATTCAAAATCAAATTGTTTTAGGTGCTATTTTATCTATAAACTCATAAGGATTATCTACATAGATTTTTACCTTAATTGAACCAAGTGGAGATAATTTTGATAGATTTACTCTGCCTGCAAAAGCAGCTTGTTTATTCATCAAAAAAGATATTTTTAATTCTTGAGTGCCTTCCTTTAATATCATATTGACACTATCCCTTATCGCATCTGAATATATTAATTCGATGAATCTTGAAAGGACACTTTCGTCTTCAGAATATCCAATAATTACCTCTTTATTTTCTTCTATATTGATGTCAGGAAATATATTAGTTATTGATATCTTTACTTTTTCTGGATCCTCTGTATTCTTTACATCTGCATAGACTTTCAATTTAAAGCTCATATTTCTTAATCACCGTATAGATATTTTCCTTAAAGTCTTCTAAAGTGCCATTGTTGTTAATAATAACGTCTGATAAAGCCAATGCTTCACCCAAACCCCATGAAAGTTCCCTTAAATCTCTTTTATGGAACTCTTCATAAGTTTGATGGTCATCGTCTCGTTTTCTATTTTTCAATCTTTCAAATCTAATTTTGGGTGAACAGTGTATACCAATTAAAAAAAAATCCATTTCATTCCTAAATCTTTCAATTTCTTTTATCCCCCGTATACCCTCAATCAAAAATTTATTATCATGGGTTTTCCTTATTTTATCTAAAGTCAAAATGGCTATTACATCAAGCCCATTTTCATCTCTAAGCATTTGGGCAACTTTACCACTTTCTTCCAAAGGGTATCCTTTTCTTACAGTTTCTTCTCTTACAATATCTCCCATAGAGATGAATCTATATCCTAAAGTAAGTGCAATATTAACAAATTCACTTTTTCCAGAACCAGGCATACCAACTATTCCTATCATCCTACCACCCTTGCTTCAGATATAATTGAAGGAGTGATTATACCTCCCGTATCTTTTACTTGCCCGTATACTCCTTTAACTTTATTTAAGAATTCAAAAATATTTCCCACTATCATCCCATGTTTGATAGGATGTTTTCTTCCCCCATCATTAATGTAAAATCCACTCGAGATTTCTACAGAAAAATCTCCCGAAATTGAATTTGCTGTATGTGCCCCCCTTAATTCATTTATAATAAATCCTTCTTCTATTCCTTCTAATGTTTCTCCTCCAATAATGAAATTAGTAGTGCCAATTGAAGGAAGAGATTTATAATCTCTCTCTGAGTTACCTGTGGATTCAACACCATATTTTTTTGCATAAAAATCGTCATAGAGATATTTTATTAATATCCCATTATCTATAACTATATTCCTTTTTGTAGAATTACCGTCTCCATCAAAATTCGTAGAGGCAACACCATACTCAAGTGTGCCATCATCTATTATTGTAAGATTTGTTATCTTTTTGCCAATCTTTCCTTTTAAAAAACTTTTATTTTTGTCAACACTTTCTGCAAAAAGATGAGGTATAAACGTATTTGACAACAATGAAGAAATCGCTTCAGGCCCCAGGATTACATCACAATACATAGGGTGTATTTTTTTTGCATTACTAGTTTCTTTTGCTTTCAATGCAGCTAGTTCTCCAATTGGAGTAAACTCAAATTTTTTTCTCATGATATTATAATCAAAACCAGTAGCTACATCATCATTTTTGTAAATGGAAGAGAGATATCCGAAAAGAGTCGCATATTTTTGATATAAAGAAATTCCTGTTGTTGATGAAATTGCTTCTTCATAGAACGTAAGATTAGTGCTCCCCGAAGAAGGAACTCCACTTTTTTCTTTACATCCTCTAATCATATCCATTGAGAATTCCATTAGATCCTTAGAAGTTATATCATACAAAGACTTGTCTACCAATTTTCTCTCTTTTATTGTAGTTGGGATAGGAAGACTAATAAAATCTTCTTTATCTCTAGATACCTTAAGAACTTTATACGCAGTCTTAACACAATCTTCTAAATTAGTAAGATTATTTGTAAATGAAAAGCCCTGTTTTTTTCCTTCAATTACTCTTATTCCGATTCCAATTGTCTCTTTCTCTTCACCAATCTCAATATTACTTTTTTCTATATCATAAGAAATAACTTTTATTTTTTGGGCAAATACATCCCCTTCAGAATGCATAAACTTCATTGTTTTATGTGCTATTTCTTCCAAATCCATCTGCTCACCTAATTTGACATTGCTTTAAGTATTAAAAAAGTTTCTAATTATTTATTTTTGTGTTTAACTTTTAATAGACCTGTAAACCATTTAAATGTAAGTAGTAGTAAAAGATATATGGATATATCAAAAGACAAAGCCTCAATTGAAGCAATTCTTTTCATATCTGGTGAACCTGTTCCAATCTCTAAATTACTAAAAAAACTAGGCATAAAGGAAAGAGATTATGTAGAAGGATTGATTGAAAGTCTTTCAAAAGATTATATTGATAGGGGTAGTTCTATAGAAGTTATAAGGGCCGTAGAAGATAGGTATACAATGCAAGTAAAAAATGAATTCTCCTTGCTTACTGCAGACTTTGCTCCGAAATCAGAGATAAGGGGAGCAGTTCTAAAGACACTAGCCATTATTGCATATAAGCAGCCATTAAAAAAATCTGACTTGGTAAAATATAGGGGAAGTCAATGCTATGGGCATGTTAAATCCTTAGTTGAAGCGGGCCTTGTTGATGCTGAATCTTGTGGGAAAACTAAAATGTTAAAAACAACTTCTAAATTTTCTGAAATATATGGTCTTGAATCTTCTACACCAACTGAGATTAGGAAATTCATGGAAAGTATCTTAAAATAAAAACTTTTATAAATAATCTATCCTTTAACCGCATGTTGAAATGTATGACAGATCTAAATAGAATTGCTCAAGAAATTAGGAATTACGAGGGTGTTAAAAGAAAAAATCCTATTAAATATCTAATTAATCAGTTTAAGCCTTTTTCTAATTATGGAAATACTGTTATTGATTTCGGCGATGATGCAGCAGTTTTAAAATTTGATAACAATTATTTGCTTTTAGCTGCAGATGGAATATGGGCAAATTTATTAAACGATCTTTTTTGGGCAGGATACTGTGCTGTGCTCGTAAATGTCAACGACATCTATGCAATGGGAGGTAAACCTATTGCTATGGTTAATATAATGTCTTTAAAAAAGACGGATAATTGTAAAAATTTACTTGAAGGTATAAAAACTGGTTGTGACAAATTTAAAGTTCCAATGGTCGGAGGACATCTCCACCCAGATACACAATCTACAACCGTATCAGTTTCAATAATGGGGAATGCGTCAAAGATACTTTCAAGTTTTTCTGCAAAAGAAGGAGAAGATATTATCTTAGCAATGGATATGGATGGCCGGCAATATAATAACTTTCTTAATTGGGATACCACTCTAAATAAATCATCTGAAGAATGTTTATCTAAACTCAGCATAATGAATGAAATCGCAGAAAAGGAACTTTCTTTCGCAGCTAAAGATATATCTAATCCCGGCATATTGGGTACAATTGGAATGCTTCTTGAAACCTCACGAAAGGGAGCGGTAATTGACATTGAAGAAATACAAAGACCTGAAAACATGGATTTTATGGACTGGTTAAAAATTTACCCAGGATATGGATTTACATTGACATCTGCACCTGAAAACTCTGATAAGATCTTATCCCTTTTTAAAAAGCAAAAAATAGAAGCTAAAATTGTCGGGAAAGTTACTAATGATAATACTATGACTATACAAGACAAAAATGAGAAAAAAACACTATTTGACTTTAAAACAGACATTATAACGGGAATAAAATAATTATCTTTTTAAACTATTGACATTTACTTTTTCTATGAGATGTAATGAATGTGAAGATTCCTTTTGTATGGAAGGAATAAACTGTTATAGTAAGGATATCCAAATCTACGCAGAAAACGAAATAAAAAAAGAAGAAAATCATAATTTTTACATAACTTCAACTGAACTTGAAGTAGATGCATATATGAAACTCCCAAGAGTATTAGAGTTAATTGAATTTTCCAAGAGAATGAATTATAAAAAACTCGGTATTGCATCTTGCATAGGATTAAAAAATGAATCTCAGATTCTGACTAGTTTGCTTCAAGAAAAGGGATTTGAAGTATCTCTTGCTATTTGTAAAGCGCACGGAATTGGTAAAGGTGACTTCGGCGTAGTTAAAACTTTATCTAACAATCTAAGTGAATCTGCATGCAATCCTGTAGGTCAGGCTAAATTACTGGAAAAAGAAGGTACCGAATTTAATATTGTCGTAGGATTGTGCGTAGGCCATGATTCTTTATTTATCAAATATTCAAAGGCCCCTACTACAGTCCTTATAGTCAAAGATAGGATTTTAGCCCATAATCCAATAGGTGCACTTTATTCTAACTATTGGATAAAAAAGATAAAAAACTACAAATTTGAATGATATTATTGGGCATTACAGGATGCTTTTCCGTTTGAAAATCTCTCTAATTCGCCTTTGATAAATTTACTAATAACATCTTCAATTTTTTCTCTTTTAGTAAAGAAGATATCAAATCCTTGACTTCTAAGAGCTTCCATAGCATGCGGCCCTAAATTTGAACAGATTATAATCCCAACATTTTTTCTGAAAAACAAGTCCAAGAGACTCTCAGATCCACCGAAGTGATCACTTGTATTTTTCAAGACTTCTATATTTTTGATTTTATTATCGACTATCTCTACGATAGTATATGTAGGAGCCATACCAAAATGATTGAAAACAGTATCTGAAAGTCCACCTTTAGAATCTGTCGGTATTGCGATTTTCATAGTATTACCCTTAGCTCATAATTAGGAAAGATTATTATACTAAATTATCTCTCCTCTTTTTACAATTGTACGCATTAATCTTGAGATTAATAATTTTTTCCCTATTGCAATTTGGGCATTTCCCCTCATTCTTTGAACTAACATCCAATTCCCATACATAGTTGCAATTTTGACATTTAAATTGTGTAATACCAATTTCATAATCCCCGCCAAATATCTCAATAGCTTTAGAATTAACCAGGGCGTCTGATACTTTATTTCTAGCTTCTTTTAATATTCTATGAAAGGTAGGCTGTGAAATTCCCATTTTTTCAGAAGCCTCGATCTGTTCTAATCCAATTAAATCCTTAAGTCTAATTGCTTCAAGTTCTTCAAAAGTAAGCCTGACAATATCTAGTTGCTCTAGTGGTACTCCTCGGGGTTTAAAATAACGTGTATGAGTATCTACATAAATACATCTTTTTTTCCTTGCTCGAGGCATATAATATAAATATATTTTTCTATTAAAAAACTTATCCTTTTTTACTATACAAAATTAACAGAATAGTATAAAAATAAAAAAATTAAATTACTATATTTAAGGAACTACTGTTACCCTAACTGAAGCATATTTTGCAACATCTTCTGCAACATGACCCATTACTAATCTTTTGATTCCTGTGAGCCCAGTCTTACCGACAACTATATGGTCAAAGTTTTCTTCATCTGCAATCTGTACTATTGTGTCAACAACTCTTCCAAGTTTAAGCATTGTTTTTGCTTTCAGTCCATTCTTTGCTGCAAGTTTTTCCATTTCCTTTAATATGTTGTTACCTCTCTTGCATATTGGATCGTCCATCATGCAAGTTAGCTGATTTTCGAAGAAAGGAGAGTACCTCTTTATATCATCTGTTCCTTTTATCTTATCTTTCCAGTCAGGTAAGAATCTATCCATTGCCTCATAATTCATCTGTAATTTATCTACATCTAACACATGTACTATAGTTACATTTGCCCCTGTTTTACTAGCTACCCATGATGCATATTCTACTGCTTTTTCTGAAGCTTTAGAACCATCTACTGGAACTAGCATTTTTTTTATTAGTTCAACCATAATATCGCCATTTGTATATTTAATATCTCCCTATATAAATTTTTTCATTCCTTAAAAATTTATTAGAAATAATATTTATAAATTGGCATATCTAATATCATATTGAAAATATAAGCCTTTTATATATCAAGAACAAATTGTGTATAAAAAGTTTTATCCAGCTTTTTTAATTTAAAAAGAGAATATGTTATTGCCTTTATATCCATTTCTATAGTACTTCCAATAATATGATTTCCAAAAATTTTAGCAGTAAGGGATCTCCCATCACTTGAAACATTCACCTTAAAAGATGAAAATAGAATTGCTTCACTATCCCTGATAATTAAGAGCTCCGTAATCCAATTGATTAAAAGAGAAGAAATATCATTTCCTTCGATGAAAATTTCTTTAGTTATTTTCCTTTCTAATTTAGTGGGATTTATCATTAAACTCGTGACCGCAATAGCTGCATTTTCAAATAATTCATCAATAGTATTTCCCCATACCCTGACACCAATATCTGCAGTAACATCGAAGTATTCAAATTTATTCGTACCCATCATATAACTTATAAGAATAAAGCTTTTAAAATATTCCATTAACTATTTATTATATGAAAAAACTCTACACCATAATATTTATAAGTTTTTTAACATTGAGCCTCATTACAATCACAGGAATAACAGCGCCAAACGAGAAAATGAAGATATACTTCGAAAAAACGCCTTCTTTTTATTCAGGCGACAGTGGAGAATTTTCAATTGTTTTTGACAATACAAGCAATAGTATCTTAAAAAATATCAATATTTATGTAAAAGACGAATATTTTGAACTTAATAAAAATAAATTTATCTATGGGGAGTTACAACCAGGTGAAAAGAAAATAGAAAGAATTCGTTATACCGTCAAAGCTATTGATCCTGGAACATATCCATTAAAGGTAACAACCCAATATTCTTATCAAGTATATTGTTCTGGTCTGAAGTGTGATTATGCGTCTGAAGGATTTTTACAAGAAGTTCCATTTAGAATTGATGGAGTTAGGACACCCATAATTAGCTTAAAAGATAGAAGTTTTGAAATAAAAGAAGTTCCGTATTCACTACCAATTTATATTGCCAATAGAGGATCTACAGTTAAGAATTCATATATGATAATGGAATTTGATAAATCTAAATTTAATCTAGATTATACAGAAAATATTGGTGTAATTACTTCCTTAGTTAAAAAAGAAATAGTAGTTACTAAAATCCCAGAAACACCTGGAGAGTATACTATATATCTTAATCTAGAAATAAAAGATATGTATGATAAATCCACTTATTTGAAATTTCCAATTAAATTAATTATTAATCCTATTGATGTTGTGAAATTAGACCCTCCTAGCGAACTAAAAACAAATGAAGTGAATGATACCAAACTAACTTTGGGCCAAACAACACCTCAATCAAAAGTCCAAAAACCAATTTTTACCATTTTACAAGAAGCTATTCTAGTACTAACATTATCTGGATTGATAGCAACAATCTCGTTAATGCTACTTTCAAGAAGATAAGACTTCTCCTATCTCCCTAATTTCTAGTAGATTGGTTCTTTGTTTTTTTGAGTTACTTACTCCTGCAGTAAAAATAAAAAGATCGCTATCTTGTAATCCTTCACTTTTTAAATATTTGGCAGCATGAAAGGCTCCGTCTGAAATCCCTTCCTTCTCTCTGTTTAAATGCACTTCTCTTATACCCCAAACTAAAGAGAGCTTTCTAGCAGTTGCGGGATTGTTTGTCATACCGTAGGTAGGTACAGACAGTTTATGTCGAGACACCATACATGCAGTATACCCAGACCTAGTTGAAGTAACGATTGCTTTAACTTCAGAAAGTAATACGGCTTTAGCGACAAGAGAAGATATTACGTCTGCGATTCTTTTAGATGGCCCGTAATCTGTTCTTGGTTTAAGCTCTTTCTCAGTTTCAATGGCCACTTTTACCATCATTTCCACACTCTCAATCGGGTATTTCCCAATTGCTGTTTCACCAGATAACATAACTGCATCAGCACCGCTGTAAATTGCACTGGCTATATCCTCAACTTCCGCCCTAGTTGGTCTTGGATTTTCTATCATTGAGTTTAACATTTGAGTTGCTACTATGACTGGCCTACCTTTAGCATTACATTTTTCTATTATGGATCTTTGAACGCTTGGAATTCTAGAAAGATCAATTTCAACGCCTAAATCCCCTCTCGCAACCATTATTCCTTCAGAATATTCTATTAAATCATTTATGTTTTTTATTCCATAGTTTGACTCTACCTTAGAGATAATCCATTGCTCTCCTTCTATTAATTCTCTAGCTTTCAATATATCCTCTTTAGTCGATGCAAAGGACAGTGCAATGAAATCTACATCATTTTTTACTCCAAATTTGATGTCAACTATATCATTCTTAGTAACGGCGGAAGGACAATATGCATCTCCTGGTATATTTATGCTCACCTTTTGTCTAAGATTTCCTTCATTCAACGCTTTGAGGTAAATATTTCCCTCTTCAATCTTAACTACCGTAAAGATCAATGTGCCATCATCAACTAAGACTTTGTCACCAGATTTCAAAAATTGGGATATATCGTTTTGTAATTGAATAATGCCATTTTGTTTTTTTGAAGAAAATATATACTCTTTTCCCGTGAATATATGGATTGTATTGTTGAATTCCCCAATTCTTATATCGGGGCCTTTAGTGTCTAGCAGAATACCAACTCTTTTATTTGTATCCTCAGATACTTCCCTTATTGTTTTAATCACCTTGAGATGTTCAGAGTGGGTGCCATGGGAGAAATTTAATCTAGCTACATCCATTCCAGACTTAACAAGTTTTGTTATCATCTCATAATTTGAAACACTTGGCCCTATTGTGCATATGATCTTAGTTTTCTTCAAATTTAGAATTCCTCCCAAGCGATATCAAATTCAATTTCTAGATTCATTATTTTATCGATAACTGCCTTCAATGTCATATTTTTTGATTCTTCAGAAATATTTATTAAAAATCCTAGATTACCCTTGTTAATAAGAATTGAAGTGGTTTTTTCAGTACTAACTTTTTTACCAAGAATATCTTTTTCCGGAAAGCTTTCAGGATCTATCTTAATTTTTGTTATTAGTACTGTGCCTTTATCTCCAGTAATGCCTTTAATTTTATCTTTTAATCTTTTTTGTATTTCTAATATAGACACATTCCTATGTTGTCTGCAGTAATGAACAGAATGGATGGTATAGATATTTTTATCACCAGTGTACTCTAAAAAACCAATACTACTATCGCCAGTATCTCTTCCTTTATGTCCTGGGAAACTACAATTTTTAACTTCAAGAGGATCAATAGAGAAGACCTTCATTATCCCAAGAATATCTTTTGCCTTATCGGCCATTAAATGTTCCATTTCTTACACCTAAAAATTAGTTATTGGCTTAATATAAAAGTTTCACTGTATTTAATTGACGTATCAATCATCGTTACATTTATAAAGAATTTCAAAATATATGGTTTGGACTTTATAAGTATGCGGGGGTTGCCGAGCCTGGTCAAAGGTGCAGGGCTTAGGACCCTGTGATGTAGGTCTTCCTGGGTTCAAATCCCAGCTCCCGCACCACATAGGTCTTTTCTAACTCTTTGGGGACTAATCCCAAAGGTGTCTTATTGGAAGAAAAAAAAGAAATCAATTTTGAAAATCTAGAATTTAGAGAGGTAGAGCCGATTCTAAAAGTCAAGCCCGTGTCAAAATGGGCTGGCAAGATCATACTCTACCCGAGAAGAATCTACATACACAGGGCATTAGAGGAATACAATCTAAAGCCGAAATATGTCAAATACCTGATAGATGAAAAAAATCAGTGGATTGCATTAAAATTTGAAGAAGAGGCAAACGATAAGAATCTAGTAGTCCATTACACCCAGTCAATCAAGACTTATGTATCGCTGCCAGTTGACATTGCATCACAGACAAGTAAGATCCTCACAATCAAAAAGGGCGGTGGCATCAATGCAAAATGCATACCATGCCACTACCATAACGGCATGCTATTATTCTCCTATGCAAAAGAGGAGGCCTCCAAGTGATCCACATTGTCGGGACAAAGGACAATCGCCTCATACTCTCAACAAGCATAGAAATAGCAGAGGATATAACAATCCCAAATGCCTACGTCATGCCCTTGAAAAATGCCAGGGGCGAGACTGTTGACATCTTGAGGGAGGTAAGGCTGCCGCCAAGTGATGCGATATTCTACCACATCTACCTATCAAATGATCTTCAGAACAAAGAGGGCGACATAAATCCAGGAAGGATAGAGATCAGGGACATGATCAATAAGGCCAAGCAGCTGGCAGCAGCTGCATATTTGGCCGATGCAATGCAGACTCTGCCGCCAAAAAGCTACAAGATGGCCCAGCTAAAAAGACTGGTCAAGAATCTAAACGTCTTCGGTGACCTGACCTATGTCAAGGCAGTTGACAATTTTGGCCCTATTTTTAAGATAAGAAAGATTGAGTGCAGCAGCTATTCAAGGTACTTCCAGGAGGCGGTGCTTTGAACTCCATCGACATACTAAAGCAGAATCCCAACGTCCAGATAGTCTATGAGGGTACTAAAAAGAAAAAAGAGATGACGGTCCGTGATAAGGACGGAAAGCCCGTACAGGCAATAGTCTTTGGTGTTGAAAAGAAGCTTTCAAAGAAAGACCTGAAGAAAGGAAACATCCCGATGCTGCCAAAGGCTATAGGCGGCATGACAACAGATGTTATTGAGGTCGGAAGAATATATGCAAATCCCCCGATCAGGACACAAACAAGGGAGCCGCAGCAGCAAAAATGGAGGCCGATAAAAGCAGGGACATCATGCGGACATATCGACATCACATGCGGAACTCTAGGGGCAGTAGTAGTTGGAATCAAGACTGCCACAAAGAAGACTCTATCAAATGACAATATCCTGAGCAGGATATGGAACTGGCTAATGAGGCTTTTTTTTAGTGACGATACTCCCAATCCTCCGACACCAGACCCAGAAGATCCCCCCGAGATAGGAACAGGTGATAGATTCATTCTCTCAAATCTGCATGTCTTAAACAACGAGAATTGCGGAAAGAAGGGAGACACAGTAATCCAGCCCGGGGACTATGACGGCGGAACAAAGCTTGATGCAGTTGCAACAGTGCATGAAGCAGTGTACATAGACCCAAGCGGTGTGAATCATGTCGATTGCTGCCTTGCCAAGATCAACAAGGGCATAGAGAGTAAGTTGGGACAATACGGAGACCTCCCGATTAAATCCCCTCTCTTAACTCCAAAGGTGGGACTAAAGGTCAACAAGGTAGGCAGGACAACATTCTACACAGAGGGCAAGATCACAGGAATCAATGCAGCATCAAGGATATGGTACGACTGTGGGCAGGTGCTGTTTGAAAAGCAGATAGTGATTGAATCGGTAAATCCTTACCAATTCTCTGACGGCGGAGACTCTGGAAGCCTCATAATGGACATGGACGGAAGGCCAGTGGCCCTATTGTTTGCAGGATCTGACGTTATCACCCTTGCAAATCCGATAGGCCTAGTCATGGACTCTCTAAAGACTAAGTTCACTTTTGGGTGATCTTCCTGCTGCAGGATATTATACAGGTGGCAAAGGACAGCTACCCTGAAGAGGTAGGGACGAGGGAGATCACAAAGCTCACAGGGATTGGGAGGCCTTCTCTAAACCGCACACTCAGGAGATTCTACAAGAAATATGAGATGCACCCTGAAAGGTATCCAATCACAATCCGCAAAGTTGCAAAACATGCAGGCGGATGGAGAATTAAGTGGAGGCCTGAACATGCCAGGGGAATGCACAGAAATTAAGATCACTCTTTCTCTGGAAGAGGCCGTAAACTTCCTTGACCACGATACTCTCAGGGAGATGATATGGGAGAAGATGCCAGCCGTGGCCCAGTGCGAATGGCTGAAGAAGATGATGAGGAGGCGAGACATAGAGATAGGCCAGAGGCCAAACGACAAGCCCCTCTACAAGTGGGAGAGCATGGCAGACCAGGAGTACAGGCTGGTAAAACTGCTTCTAAAATTAGGGCCAACTTCAATCATAGACATCAAGAAGAATCCAGAGTGCCCCTCATTTTCCGCATTTGACAAGGCCTTCATGGACCGTCTGATCTCATGCGATGATGCAAGGAAATACTACGTCACCAAGAGAGGCGAGCAGTACATCACCGTAAGGGAGAGCATGAGGTCATAGGGGTGCGAATCGTGCAGGGCAGAACTCCGAATAGTGCAGGGCAGCAAAGTAACAATCAAAGTAACAAAGTCACACTTTCACCTGTTACTTTGGTAGATGAGAGGATTTTATCGCTTTTAGAAGCTGGGCTGTACCCGGCTCAAATTTCCTCAAATCTTGGAATAAACAAGATGAAAGTATATCGGGCAATTCAAAGGCTGGAAAAGGCAGGATTAGTCGAACAGATATCGGAGTGGCCTAAGGTCTACAAGGTATTAAGCAATACTGGGAACAAAGTAACACCAAAGTCACAAAGTAACACAAGAAGTCTCACTGGGGATGAGAACACAAAAGCCTCATTTTCCTTGCACAATATAGGCATAAGATACGATATTCTGGCACAGCCTGAATCATTTTCACTGGACAAATCGGTAAACTTGAACAACTGGGCCAAGGAGTACACAAAACTACCCTCTGTAACAATTGAAAAAACTACCAAAAGTGTGATAATTTACCCTAAGATTGACCGTAAATCAAACTCTTATGACCTCCTTAGTGAGGCCTTGAATCTTGCCAATGTCTATGCACAGAAGCTTGAGAACAGTTTTCTTGGCCTTAAACTTAGCTTTGGGAAGATCAACAGGAAGCCCCACTTTGTTTTGGAAGATCCTAAAATTGACTTTAAGAAATTCGACCAGTTCACCATACAAGGCCATGACTGCCACCTTGACGATTCAGATTCAGAAGGCACTGAGCTAGAGTTTGAGACACCGGAAGCAGCCATGGACTTTGCAAGGATGCCGCTATACTTGAAAGCAATTATAGCATACCTTGAAAAAATAGATCTTAATTTTAGGGCCAGTTCCCAATATCAATGCGCCTTCTGTCAAAATAAGGCCACTACCATCATGTACGGATTTGCTGCATGCAATGATCATAAATCAAAGATTGAGACCTATGGTGAAACTCTACATGCACAGATGGACTTTTTGAACAATCGCCTTGGGAGGGATTTCCCTGACATATAAGGTGAAAGATCCAATTGACTCTCAACAAAAGCTATTCGAGCCAGTCCAGGACACCTTAAGGAAAGGCCTGCCATTAGACAGGCGAGAAAAGGCCCTCATAAATTCAAAGAACGGCATTGAGCTAGAGATCAGGAACGGATATCCTCTCGATAAATACTTTGTCACCGCCTCAGCTGGCATACTTCCAGAGAGAGGCACGATGAATAACAAGGCCTTCATATCGATATCTTTGTTCCCGAAGATTGACTCAGACGGAAAAAGGGAAATCACACAGATGATAAAGTTAGGGCCAGAGCAGTTGGACCTATTCATTTCTGACCTTATCCAGGTGTCAATGGCTTTACGGACTCTTGAAGGCATCTCGACCTACGACAAGGAGCAGCAGCTTAGGGGCATAATTGAACGTGCCTTATCGCAGTGGAAGGCCTTCTATTACAAGGTGAAGAACATCGGGGGCAGGCCATGAAGATCATTAGGCATTTTGACATACTCATTAGGAGGGGCTATTTCTTTCTGAAGATCTTCTCATTTGTGATTAATGTAGACATTGGAAGAAAAAAAAGACAGGATGATAGATTATTTGGAATCTATTACTACCGTCTAAGTCTTGTAACAATTCTATTATCAAACAGGAGATTCATATTCAAAATCGAATCAAGAATTACCCCTAAGGAAACATGCCCAATCTGCGGACTATTCTACCAGACATTTGCAGAATTGAAGCACGGGGCCCATCCAGACTGTGAACTGGCCTTAAAATTAACAAGAGGTGGTAAATGAAGCTTTCCGGGTACGAGCCGACAAAAGGGCAGCTGGCCAAAATTGATGATGTCAAATTTAGGGCCACAGGCAGGGCAGGCTCGTTTCTCTGGGGCATAACAACGAAGGGGCATATCGCATCGATAGACTTGGAGCCCGATGAAGGGTGGCCTGACTACTGGTGCTCATGCCCTGATTCGTACAACAGGAAAAGGCCCTGCATACATGTATTAAAATTGGAAAAAGAAAACAAGGAGATAGAAAAAAATGGATGAAAGAACAGAAATGGAAAGAGAGGCAGATATTCAAGCTGCCGTAGGATATAGAGAAATGGCAAAAGAGCCAATAGAAGACAACATGCCAGGAAGAAAAGAATGGCTATTACAGCAGGCAGAGAGGCTAGAGAATGACAGATGATGAGCTTGACCCATGTGCAATCTGCCGGGATGAAGCCGTCTATGAGGTCAAGATCATATTCGAGATTTCAAAGCCAAAGGAGTATGGTGCGGTAGCCTACGTTGACAAGGTAAAGAACACCCCGCTATGCGAGACCTGCAAGAAGATCTACATGAACAGGATCATGAGCATCATGGCAGAGCTCCACAAGGAAGACACACTCGAGCAAGATTTCCAGCAGAAGCTCGAAGGCATCAGGAAAGAATCGGAAGTGGCAGCAGGATGAAGGTAGAAATCAAATTCGATGAGAGATTCAAGGCCCCTCTAAAGAAAGGGACAAAGGTAGCCACAATAAGGACTGAAAAGAAAGGCAGCAATGGTGACACGTTTGAAGCATTCGGCAAGACCTACAAGTTTACCAATGTATTCGAGTGCCACCTGAAATCGATTGAGGCCTTCCTTTACCCAAGGTGCGGATTTGCGACATCAGATGATTTTGTCAACTTCTGGAAGAAGCTCTACGGCAAGTACAGCCCGGAAGAGAAAGCATGGATGCACTATTTCGAGGAGGTCAAATGAGCGGATTACCTAAGAGAATCATTGACCTGTGGGCTAATGGCAGCATAGCCACAAGAGCCGATAGAAGCGGTGAGCTGCTGTACAAATCTAGCGAATGGGTAACTATTACAGAAATCAAAGATGACAAAATATCCTTTGAAGGTCTTGACTTATGGCCAAATAATCTGAAAAGTACTTATGCCAAAAACATTACTAATTTGGGAACTGACAAGGAGCTGCTAGAAAGAATCAAAAAACTTGGAGTAGGCTCAGACATACTAGTTGAATTCACCATTAAGAATCCGCATAAGGAGGCCTCAACTTGACAGAGCAACCTTATTGTCTGATACACGATATTACCATGACAGAACACCAGCTGAGGCATGGATGCCCAGACGGAGGCAAGTGTCTGCAATCAAACTGCGAAGGATATAGCTCAATCAATGTGGAACTACCAGAAGGCCAGAAGGTGCTATCTTGACAGAAGAAACACCCATGCCCTGGAAGATCTATTACAAGAGGGCGGACCCATTAGCTGGGACTAATCTGACCCTCACAGTAGAAGGTCCTGACAAAGCCGGGGTAGAGGAGCTTTTGAAAACAGTGAAAAAGGAGATGGTAAAATAGGCTGGAAAGAAGATATTGCAGACATTAAAGGCATGATGAACGAGATGAAATACAATCTACTAGTTAAAAAACTCCAAAATAATGATCCCGTAGTCAATGACATCACAGTAAAGCATACTGTCCTTGATGGCATAAATGCAAAGCTTCAGAGAATAGACCAGAGCCTGATAGGAATACAGATCAATCAGGGAAAGACAATAAGGGAAGCAGAGCTGGAAGAACATATAGAAAAATTGGAAAAGCAACTTAACGGTATTCTACCACATTATTCAAAGACTTTATTGACAGCTGACAGGACAGAATTAACAGCCACTATTTACAAAAAAGATGATTTGTTCCCTGACACAGATGTACCTTCTTTAGAAAAATATGGTATAGCTTTCGCAGAGTGGTTAATTCCAAGTACCTCTACACCTTTTAGAAAAGGCATTATTAAAAAAATACTTGAATACGAGGATCTGGAACTAGTCGATAATAGCCGAAAAAAGATCTATCAATGCGGCGGATCTAACAGCTACAAATCAATAAAAGTTGGGGTAGCTTCCCACGGTGAAATGACAACTACCTTAAGGACAAACATACAGGAGATAGCAAACGGCAACGGCCAACTGGACCAGTACGGTTACATGTGGGGGAAGTGGATCAAGAAAAATGCAGACAGCTATTTCCTATCTGGACTTTTCAAGGCACTGACAGAGGGATATAATGACAAATAAAGACAGTCTAAAAGCCCTTGATAAGATCTTCTCACCCTCTGAATCTGGCCCTAAAAACAGGCCCGATGGCCGCCTTTCCAAATACCCTGAAGTCCCTAGATCTGGCCCTAAAATTGACACCTCTACCTTGGAATCGCAGCTCTCCGACATCAAGGCCACATTGAGAACTCATGACGAGATGATAAAGAAGATAGTGGCCCTATTAGAAAAGGACATCAACATCGATGAGCCGCTAATCTCCCCTGAGGCATTGGCCCTAATTTTAACAGAGCTTGAGAAGGGCGAGAAGCAGGTCGATATCGCCCAGATGAAAGAAGTTGTCAAGGTCATGCCCGAGGCCTTCAGCCAGTTCTCAGACTCTCAAGTATTGCGATTCATAAGAGGGATGAAATGAGAGAAGAGCCTATCTTGGTAGATTCCGAAATAGGGAAGCAAATAGGATTTACAAGCGACATATTCAACAAACAAAGTTTTTTATTTTTTCATAACAATGAGCTATGGTTGTCCGTAATTGTAATACATCCCGAACAAAGAGGAAAGGGAAATTTCTCAAAGTTTCTTGAAAATTGCCAAAAACATTATCCTGTCATTGTCGTACCGACACCATTATTCTCAATGGAAGAGATTGTTAAAAAGAAAGGATTTATCCCTACACAGATTTACTGTGAAGAGGCCCAGGAAGATATTGATGTCTGGCTAAAATGTAGTGGAGAATGTAAGGCCATATCTTAATTTTCTTTTTTTTCACACCTTTCTTAATATGCTCTAAAGCTCACATACCTTTGGAGGTGTTTGCTATGGCATTAAACAGAACACAACTGTTGGCAATCCTTGCTATTATAGTGCAGCTCGCAGGACAGCTAGGCTTTGGCGGCTATGCAGAGTTACTGCAGACAATAGGTACAGCTATTATATCCATATTAGTTCTATTCGGATTGATCCAGACAGAGAAAGTCAAAGCAGAGGCTCAGAAGCTGAAAGCTGCCATGATCAAGGCTAAGCTTATCAAGGAGTGAAAAGGACTTTGACATTTTATTTTTTTATTTTCAAAGGAGAATCTAAATGCTGCTTTTAGGGCCGGGACCAGAGGACAAGGAAGCCAACTATCCGACATGCGGAGCCAATGCAAAGCAATCAAAGAAGCCGTGCAAGAGACCTGCAGGATGGGGAACTGACCACCCGGGAGAAGGCAGATGCAAGCTTCACGGCGGATCTTCTACTGGCCCTAAAACTGCTCAAGGGCGATTGAAAGTCGCACTCACCCACACAAAGCATGGGAAGTATAGCAAGCTCCTGCAGAACTCGATGGACAAGAGCAAGTACTACAAGGATATCGCCGAAAGCTTACTTCCAGAATTTGAGCTTGACCCGGAAGCTGCAGCAACTCAGGTCAGGATGGACACATTAATCAAACTCATGGCAAGGATGCAGTACCTCACATATCTTGACGTACCGCTTGACAACGTATCGGCAATAGCAAAGACCATCATGCAGATACTGGATGAACTGGACCAGGACAGCGGAGAAAAAGCCCCGGCAAGCATCACCGAGATTGAGGCCATCGTGGCCCTAAGAATGAAGAGGAGGGATTTCAAATAACAGATGATGAGATCATATCTAAAAAGATGGGGACAAAATCCCCGTACTACTTATTCCAGCATAAGGTGACAAAAGAGACTATAGGCAGCCTGGACAGTTACCTAAAAAAAGTCTATGAAGAAGGGGACAGGTGGCATAAGGAATTGTTCCCGTACATGGCGAGAGCCTCAACAATGAGGGAGCCAAAGTATAAGCACTACATGGAGCTTGAAACAGATCTTCCAGGAATGGCGAGAGAAGCTGCAAGGCTCTATCAGGGCAGCCCTCATGATCAGGTAGAAAACTACATGATGGACCATGACGAATTCACAATAGCAGCAGAGATTCCGATATATTCCTTCTTCGATAACGTCTCCGGTCACATAGATCTAATCAGATTCAAGGATGGGAAAATCGAAATATGGGACTTCAAGAACTATAGGAACTATAACGTAGGCTCCCAGCTCTACTGGTACAGGAAGCTATTGGCCCTAAATTTAGACATGCCCGAAGAAGATATCCAGGTGGGATTCTTCACCTATTTTAAGTCATTCATATTGGAGTAAGTGCATGAATGATACCCGGACTTTCCCAGAAAGCGCATGAGTATTATTTAAAATTCCCTGAAGATTTTGCAGAGGATGTTTTTACCTGGGAAGGAAAGGAACTTTCATTATACCCTTATGAAGTCGAATTTATCAAAGATAATTCACAGTTCCAGATCTGGCTGCAGTCAAGGCAGTCAGGTAAGACAATGACACTGGCAACAAAGGCAGCCATAAACATTCTTCTAAATGATTATTTTTTCATAACGGCAACTGGTGCGAGATTAAGGCATGCGACCAGGATCCTTGACAGGACTAAAAGATTGTTAAGGAGTTCCCCATATTGGGAAGACACGATAAAGCCCATGACGAGGAAAAGCGGAGATACTGATCTAAGGTGGGCAAAGACGGAGATCTCTTTATCAAATGGCAGCGGCATGGCAGCCGTGGCCCTATCCGAAGACGGGGAGTCAGCTGTGGGGGATTCAACTAATCTTGCCATGGTAGATGAAGTTGGAAGGATCCCAGGGGCAAAGACAATCATATCCTCAATTTTAAGGCCAACACTCTTGAAGACTGGCGGTAAATTAATCCTTGCATCCTCTTCCTGGGGGAAGTTTGGGAAGGGTGCGGACTACTACGATCTTGTGACAGGGGGCCAGTACAAGTTGCATCAGGTCAACTGCTGGGAAGCATTAGAGCAGCAGAAGGCCTTCATAAAGAATCATGAATACAAGCAGCAAATGGAATTTCTAAAGAAAGAGAAAGAGGATAATCCGGCCATATTTGCCATGCAATATGAGAACTCCTTTGAAGGAGGCCTTGACAATCCCTTTGACTATGATGAAGTTGCAGCAGCTTTTATTCCTGGAGAATATGTCCCGAAAAGCCCACACCCGAATTATATCTATTGTATCGATTGGGGAAAGTCTCTCTTGACAGGGGACAAATCAGTAATAACAATATTTGACGTGACAGATACAGATGATATTGCAGTAGTCCAATTTCACTCTTTCCAGTCTCCATACACTTACGTCACAAAGAAAGCAATAGAGCTGGCCTTAAAAATAGGGCCAAAGCCCTATGCAATCTTTCCAGATATCGGGGTGGGAGAGAATCAGATAGAAGTCCTGACCGCAGCACTTGGCCCTAAAAATATCAATGTTGAGGGATGCATGTTAAGCCCTGGACTATCCGAGCATCAGAGAGAAGAGCATGGGGTGAAGAGAAGGACAATATCAAAGAACACCGCAGTAGAGGCCCTATCAAGATATTTCCACGAGGGGAAGATCAAGATCTATTCAACTGATGAGAAGATAAAAAAAGAGTTCCTGGACTATACAAAAGAAGTTACGGCAGCCGGAAACGTGAGATACACCCATCTAGTAGGACAGCATGACGACCATGTAGATACTCTTCTAATTGCCATGGGAGTTTTAAGATTTAAAAAGCCCCCGGTAAAAGGAAGCAGGATAATAAAAGGGAAATTTAAAAATAAAAATGCCTTTACTTTTTAGGCTTGTCATTTAGAGAATAGTAGCCCTTCTTGGCCTGGTAAATCTTGCCGTTTGCAATAGCATTTTCTATCAAAGGAACGATAGCAGATTCAGTAGTATTCAAAGCCTTGGCAATCTTGTCAGGATATCCCCATCCTTCCATGCTCTTTAGTGCAGCAACAATAGGGTCATCCTCAGGAGTTACTGGCTTGGCCTCATTCTTAGGGCCAGAATTTACATGCCCGTAGCCGTTCTTACTGCCCTGGATATACATTGTTGACCATACCCTTGTATAGCAGTCAAGTACCATGTCAGGTGTAGGTATTCCAAGATCTCCTATCTGCTTGACCATTTCATTGACTACCTTAATAGCATCCTCTTCTATGCTCATGCTCTAATCACCTCCTCTATTATTTTTTCCGCCTGAAACATATTAATTGAAGAGAAGTTCTTGCAGGGTAAAAGCCCTATGCTAGTGAGAAATTGTATTTCTTCATCGCTGAATTTATTCCCATCGCCAGAGCCCCTGATGTATGTCATCCTATACCATCCACCCCGGCCAGTTGTAATTTTAAGGCCAGGGCAGTTCTTCTTGAGAAATTTCCTCAAAGTCTTAAGATCATCCTTTGAGACCACTTAGTTCCCCTCCACAAAGTTCAGTATGTTGAGGACGTTCTTTACCTCAAAGAGAATCCCTTCGAGCTTCTCATCAGGTACTAGCCTCCAGTTTGAGAAGTCGTTCTTGCCTTCATACCTTGTTTTTAAGGCCTCTTCAATTGAGGTCTTTCTTGCTTCAAACATTCTTATTGCAGTTTGCTTGTCCATACATTATCACCCTTTATTTATCCGTATATATCCTTACTAATACATATATATAAATCTTTCGGTCTAGAAAGAGAAAGATATATAAAGATAAATAAGGAAACATAAATCATGGCAGTAATTAGATTTGATAAGGAGAAAGGATGGCTTGAAGCCAGGGTGACTAAATCCGGGGGCGGGGGAGCTGTCACGGTGCCAAGAGATTGGATCGGCAAGAAGGTAAGGGTCCAGATCATAGAAGATGAGGAGAAAGATGGAGAATAATACCCCTTTGAAATGCATGGGATATGAGTGGCAGGAGATCTGCAGGGCTGAGAACTATAGCGAATGCCACATCTTAATCCCAAGACGAGAGGTAGAGCTTGCAAGATTGAAAAATTAATTCTATTTTTAAGGCCAATTTTAACATTTTCTAAACAGATCTAAAAGCTTCTATTAGGCATTATTGTTATTTTTAAGGCCAACTTTATAGTATATTACTCCTAGGTATATACCCACATCTTAACTTATATGCTCTTTTTACTAATTAAATATCGACTGGGGCGGACTTAGGTAAGACTGGTCTACAGTTAACTTGCCTATGCTTGGGGGTGGTCTACATTGCCCAAAATTGCCGTCCCGACCCATTCATGATCCCACTTAGGAGGGCTCTAACTAGCTGAGTGCCGGGGTAGGAAATGTATGCAGCTGACTAAAATCCTAACAGCTGCCGCAATGATGCTTGTTATCCTTCCTGTTACTTACTTTTTTCTAAGAATTTATTGATTTAGTTTCCGCCGTAAACCGCCAACCCCTGCCCCTAAAAATAGGGCCTCGATTTGACCTCTTGACAGATTTATGAATCTGGACATTTGTTCAAATTTAAGGCCACCATTTCATTTTTAGGGCCATTTGTTCATAAAATATTTTCACACCTTTCTTAATATGTAATCCTAAACATATAGATATACAATGAGAAATCCTTTTTCCAAAAAGACACCACCGGAAAAAAAGAACATCATAGCAAGGGGGGTATCCAGGATCTTCTCCTTTGCAAGGCCTTTCTTTGCCGAGACAAAAAAGACCACAGAGGATCAGGTCCTGCCCCTTGCCCCAGAGAGAATGATGCAGCTGGGCCTGAATGCTTACATGAAGTGCGGACAGGTGAACACTGCCTTTAACATGCTTGCAGATGCGGCGGCCAATGGCTTTGAAGCGAGAGCAGAAGACGAGGCCTCGCAGACTATTCTGGATCTATTCAATCAAAAGGTCATGATGGGCGATAAGGTCAAGATGCTCGTCCTAAATGCACTGATTTTTGGCCGTGCAGTAGTCGAAGTTGGCGATGATCTATTCAAGATCAGGGACCCAAGATCATTTACAGTTGACTGGGATGATGAGAAAGGCCTCATAAAAGAGATCAATCAACAGGGAAATCACCAGTTCCTGGACAAAAACAAGATAGAGATATTCATTCTAAAGAGATTATTCTCTGATGATCTATACGGTATCTCGGCGGCCCTTCCTGCATTCCACACAGTCGAGCAATTACTGGAAATAAAGAAAGGATCTAAGACCTTGATGACAAGATTCTGGAAGCCCTTTGCGATATTCAAGTACCCTGACACAGCATCCAATGAGGAGAAAGCAGACGTCTACGAGATGGGCCAGGATGATTCATACGACTCATTCTACATGATCCCAATGGATTGGGAGGTAGAGTTCAAGGGCCCCGGGGATGTACAGATGAATGTCGATAAATTGATTGACACAGCATCAGATCAGATATTTGTTGACCTCTCATTTCCAAAGGCCGCAATCATGGCGGACAGCTACAAGTCCGACACTGAGGCAAGAATCAAGCTCATGATCTACGAAGCGGTAAGGCCCCACCAGGACAAGCTCAAGGCCTTCATGGAATACCTCTATTTGAAGCATCTCGGGGTAAAAGCAGAAGTCTCTTTTGACAGGGTGAATCAGACAGATGCCCTGACAAATGTCCGCATACTTCAGGAGATAGCCGATGCAGTCAGCCGCTACACTCAGATGACACAGAAAATACCCATGGGCCCAGAATCTCAGCAGATCACACAGGAAGTTGTAATACGTCTCATCGAAGAAGCCGGGAAGATCTCAACGGAGGGGATCAGGTGAAAGGCTTTCTAGTCAGGATATTGGCCCTAATTTTACTTATTCCAGTTCTACTGATCAGGAGGTTATACAGGAGGGGTACATGCTAGGGGATTTCTTAGGCGGATTTCTACTAGGCCTCTGCTCTGGCATAGGGCTCATGGCCGTACTTGCGGCATTATTATGTTTTATGGAAAGGAGGGAATAAAAAAATGGTAAAAGATAGTAAACAGACTTTGAGTATAGCAAACACAGATGCTTTTACTTTAACATACACAGGGACAGGAACTGCAACGGCTGCAGTTGGATCAAACACTTTGACAATTGCCAGAGCCAACGTCCAGGCTTTCACACTGACTTATACAGGGACAGGAACGGCCACAGTTGCACAGGCTCTAGATGTCCTGACAATAGCAAGATCTAATGTTCATGCTTTCTCGATAAGCTACACCCCGACAGCAGAGGAGACTGCAACAATCACAATAGATGCGACAAAAGTAACATTGACAATAGATAGCACCCCGACAGATTATGCCTTTGTGGATGCTGACAAAAATACGATCACAAAGATGGTATCAGTTCTGAATGCAGTCAGCGGCATAGAATGCACTATAGATGAAGGGGCTACAGGATCAAGCAATTCAAATCTTTTGGATGCAATGGAGGCGACAGATCTAGTTGCAGCAGCAGTAACAGCAACATACACCCCGGCAGATGAGACACATGATCTTACAGATTCAGCAAAAAACACCCTTGAGGAGATCGTGGCAATTCTCAATGCAGAGGCTGACCTTACATGCACAATATCAACAGGGGCTGGGGCCTCAACAGATTCAGGGCTTTTAGATACACTTGAAGCCGCATCAATCAACACAGCTAGAACTCTGACATACACTCCGGCCAATGCAACATATGACCTGACAAATGCATCATACGATACTCTTTCCGAACTGATAGCAGCACTTGATGCAGTCGCAGATCTGACATGCACGGCAGTAACAACACATACGGGTAACTTATCAATTCTTCTTGTAGATTTTGAGGCGGCAAGCATCAATACAGCATTGACACCATTGATGAGCCTGGTAAAATTCACAGCATCATACAACGATATCGGGGAGCCAATCGGTGTAAAAGGATGGGACTCTCTGGCCCTATATGTAAAGGTCGATATCAACGATACACAAAATGCTAGATTAAGATTCTACGGGAAGACAGAGGTAGCCGACACAGATCTATTCTTGATGGATCACAACAGGATAAAATGCCCGAATGCAACAATCCCGGCAACTGAGAATTATATAGAGCTTGACAGTGATGCAGACCAGTTGATTGAAGTTGTCATTCCAGATCTATATGGAATTGAGGCTGTTCAAGTCCAGATATCGGCAGGAACTGCAGGAGCTTCTCCAGGAGCAATCACATCAATCGAGTACATGAGAACTAAGGAGGGCTAGGATGACTCCCTCTAAGAACGTCATGACCGATATCACACAGCAGCAAGGGGCACCAGAGCTAGAGGAGCCAAAGCCCGAGCAGCAGCCACAAGAGCCAACAGAGCAGCTAGATCAGGCCATAGTCGAGAAGATCAAAGAAGCTCTCCAGGACTTCAATGTTCGTGACATAAATCCTGGACCAGAGGGCACAATCAATGTTATCCTTTCGCCATACGAGCCAAACTTTGTAGAGAATGCATACCAGATGGAATTCACACTGGCAGAACAGAAAGGCAGAAAGTTCAAAGCAATAGCACTGACGGAAGGAAAATACAAGGACACCAAAGGCGGCTACGTTCACATCGATAAAAAGATGCTAATGGAGATGGCAGGATTATTCAGGAACAAACCGCTAGTTTTAGTTGATTTTGAGAAGGCCAGCCCCAGCTCTACCCATGAAGGGAATATAGTCGGGGTGGTCACTAATTCATTCTATTGTCCAACTCATGAAGGAATACTGTATGAGGGACTCTTAGACACGGATCTAGATCTTTCAGAAGTGGCAGGGAGCTCCATCAAAGTAGCAATAGGAGACGTCCCCATAGCGAAGCACATAGCCTTGATACCAAAATGCGGAAAGAAACAGGGTAAATGCTTCCTGCCCCAGGATGCAAATGCAAGGATCCTAACAATAGAAAATGCCAGTCCTGCAATTAATGTGGAGCTGGCAGGAGGAAAAACAATGATAGATAGAGAGGTAGCTAAGGCACTTGCCGAAGTGGAGGCAATGAACAAAAACATTGCCATAGAAAAAAAGCCGCTTGTCAGGCAGATAGTCTTGGCAGAAGTATCAAACAAAAAGTGTGTGGATCCTGAGGCCAGAATAGACGAGCTATACAGCAAGGAGTTTTCTACACTCATAGTTCTGGCACAGGATGCAACAAAGGGAAAAACAGAGGGAGCACAGACGAAGGCCCCAGCACCCAAGAAGGAGCTAAACCTAGCCGAGAAGGCAAAGGATGGAGAACTCTTGGATGATCTAATATCAAAGAGACTCAGAGGAGGCGCATAAGATGGCATCAGAATCAACAAAAATGGGAGCACTGAATGAGACAGAATGTACATTTGAATTCATAAAAGTAGCAGCTTCACAGACCCTCACAAAAGGGGAGCTATGCACAGTAGACTCTAGCGGAAATGCAATCGTATGCCCGACAAACTATGCAGGGGCTACACAGACCTACGTCATAGACGAGGACATCACAACTGCAGCCGGAGAAACTTCAAGAGTTGCAAGATTCGTAAAGACAGGGCCAGTCGGTGTTAAGATCGATGCAGCAGTAACAGAAGGGGCAACAATCATGACAAGCGATGCCACAGCAGGACAAATTAAAGTATTCGCAGGTACAAACTACAATCTAATGATAGGATATGCAAGACCAACTGAGGTCGGCGGAACAAATGCAAGAATTGAAATTAACAAGACCAGGTGATGCGAAATGACAGACGAATTTAAGAATCTTGAAATGGCCGAGTACGGCGATCAGGACATAAATGAGTACTGGACTGCAGCCATCAGGGGGGCAGCCAGACAGGAATCAATATTGGAGCTATCATTCCCGACAATCCCATTCCCACAGAACATGGGTGAGATCGTTAACATCCCATACGAAGGCCAGCTTTATGCAGAGGAGTACCCAATCAAATCACTTATCCAGGAGTTCAGATCAGAAGAGCTTGACTATGTTCTAAATCAGCAGGTCCTGACAAAGATAGGGATAAAGTCCGTCTTTGACTCAGCAGCCCTTGCAACAGCCCCAGACTGGAAGCTTAAGAGGAATCTAGGCAAGCAGTATGATGCAGTCGCAAGAAAGCACAATTCCATTCTAGCCGCAGCTTGTAATGCAGTCTTCACAGCCAATACAGGATGGCACTATGATGTAGCTACTGACGATACACTAGCTTACGATGATCTAAAAGGCGCAGCTACAACACTCCACAATGCAGGCCACTACTGCGATCCAAAGTACCCATATGTAGTTCTAGTAAGCTCTGCAGAAGCCATTGATCTTGCAAAGGATGATGACCTTCACAATGCAATGAGCACAGTTCCATCAGATCCAAAGAAAGAGTTAATCTACTCAGAGGAAAAAGGCAGGCTCTTGTTTGACCTTGATAGGCCATACAGGATGAAGATCTACGAAGTTGACGGCCTCACAGCAGGCTATGCGGCAATGTTCGACCCTGCAAACGGTGCGGCCTACGTCCAGCTCAAAGGATTTGAGGGAATAAGATCCACTGAAGAGATGATAAACAACTCTACAAAGCAGATAAAGACACAGAGCATCATGACATTCGGATTCCTTGACGACACAGATTCACCAAGCACAACTGGAGATACACCAGGATTTGTTACAATAGACGTAGATACAAGCTCCTAAGGTGATATATTGACTACAAAATTTTTTATTTCCTTTAATCCTATCCCCATCCAGTTCCATGAGATCTGGGAAAAGGAGGGCAGGAGAGTAAAGCCTGGGTCAGTGTTTGCCTTAAATGCACCTGAAGGGTCAAGGGATGACCGCCTGGCAAAGAAGTACGTCAAGCTCAACTTAATCCTTTCAATCCCTGAAGAGGAGTACAAGAAGTACAGCCAGTTAAGACGTGGGGAAATAGTCGCAAAGGAAGATGAGATCAGGGCAAAGCTCGGGGGAAAGAAAACTCCTGGAGTTCAAAAGCTAAAGATTGAGGAGACACCAAAGCCTAAAGTTAAGGCCAAGGAAGACTGATAATGACCCTCTACCTTACATCTGCAGCACTGGTAAAGAACAATCTCGGGGCGGACTATCCAGAACTTACCGATGAATCAATCGAGGCCATGGCTGTCAAGGCTGAGGCCTTTGTATTTTATTACACCCAGATATCTCCCGTAGTGACAAATCCTAATGGGATTACTATTACATACTCTGGGGCCGGGACCACAGTTACTCTTGATATAGCAGATGTTGATGATGTAAGGACTCTAACTTTAACAGTTGACGGAACACCAACTGCATTAGATCTCACAGCAACGGCAAACAACACTTTAACAAAACTAATAGCCGTGATAGATGCGCTGGCTGACTTCTCATGTGTACTTGCTGATGGGGCTACAGGTAGCACAAGTTCTTCCAGTTTAAATGACGTGGAGGCACAGGACCTGATAGCAGAGGCATATACTGCAACTTACGAGACGTACTCCTTCCCAACAGACTCAGAAACTCTTGGAGAGATGATGGCTGCAGCTGAAGACCTATCAGTCTCATACTGCATTGCAAAGATACTCATGATAGAGGCCAATGGGATGGACTACAAACTTGGGCAGATGGAGGTATCAAAAGAGCCTCTTGCTAACGGTTTAAGAAAGAACATGTTTGCCTATAGAAATTGGGCCAAGGAGCATTTAGAGAATATCTCAGATGGGCCAAAGAGACCAAGAAAGGCTTATTTGATGAGGCCATCATCTTCCTCTACAAACGTGATGGAGAGCTTGTAATGGCAGCACCCAGGATAGCTTTTGTAGACTCTGGAGGGACTGCATACTCTCTTGATACCTCAGTTCCTATTAATTTTGGAACAGTCGTAAGGGGAGCACCTTCTTCTGCAAAACAAGTTTACATTAAGAATTATGAAGCCGATGTAGATCTAATTGCAGTTGAAGTTGATTGTATAGAACATCCTTATGGCCTTCAAGTTGGCACTGCCGAAGATACTTGTAATTCCATGACATACTCCGCAACTGCAGGTGGCACATATGAAGTAGGGCCTTACTATGTTGGAACAGTATGGGCCAATACAGCAACTACAAACTTTTACTGCAAGTGGACCCCTCCAGCAACAGCTGCTGTAGGGGCTAGGATCTGGGCCATGAGAGTGAGTGGTAACTTTGAATAAGATGATGGCTGCAGAGAACATCGTATGTCCCAAGTGTGGAACAATTCTAAATAGATTCTGCAATCAGCTGCCCCAGGATAAAAAAGGAGATGTCATCACTACTAAAATTAAGTGTGAGAAAAAGGATGGATCCGGGTGTAAGATGCCTCTAAGGGTCGATTTCATCATAGTTGATAATGATGGAGGGTATAAATTTAGAGTAGTAAAGGAGGATTTAGATGGTAACAATAACAGATTATAAGTCCGATTCAATTGTCGATGATGATAATTTAGCACCTTCTGCTTTCATGGAAATGGCCGACCAGATACAGGATAATTCCTATGGGCAGTTTGTATTTGACAGATATAATGCTATTAATGCATGGGCAACAAAGCCTACCCTTGGAACGGCAGGAACAAATACAAAGATAGGGATTATCTCATTTCAAAATGCAGCAGTTCCAGTTGAAACATTCAGTCCAGTTAAAGTGCCTGATACTTTCAAGGAAGATGCAAACATAACCCTTGAATTATTTGCATACTCAACAACTGCATCAAATGATGTGATGATTGAGATATCTATTCTAGGAGTTGCACCAACTGAAAGTGTTGACCCTGCACCTTCATATATTGCGCTACCTGCAATCACAATGCCAGCATCAACAAGTACTTATGTCAAGACCACTGTAACATTGACACCTGCTCAACATGGTCTTGCAAGAGGGGATCTACTTTACCTTACAATAAAGAGAGAGGGAACAGCAGCAGGGGATACACATACAGGAGTGTATGTATTAGTCCATGCTGTAATAACTTATGCAAAAGGAGAACTTGATGTATAATGTCTTTTGTATTTCCAATAACTTTAACAGGAGACACCCCGACAATTAGGGTGTTAGATGCAGACGGAAATGTATTGGACGATAGCCTTGGGTCTGCAACATTCTTGTCTTTTGGGACTTTGCCACAGAATTTTTCAAGTTCCATAAATGTGTACATACAAAATTATGGAACGTTTCCAGTATATGCTGTCCAGATAGAAGGAGTAGCATCATCAAAGCAACTTGGATTACCTGTAAATACATATGAGGCCCTGAACTTGCCTCAGGAAGTCTATGCTTTAGATGGGATGGAAACAGCAGAGCTTCAGTTAACATGGACAGTTCCAGAAGGATGCCCTCTTGGGATGAAAATCTGGGCAATACAAGTAACAGATATAGTTCCTGATCAGTTATTGGAAGATCATGATTATTTTGCAGAGATCTCAATCACAAATAATGAGACCGATTATCTTGAGGATTATCCAATTCCAATATCATTTATATCAACTTCAATAGACTGGAGCAAAACATCTTCCGATGGAAGGGATTTAAGATTCTATGATGACACTTTCCAGGAATTGCAGTTCTATATCGAATCATGGTCAAAACTGACTGAAACTGGAACGGTATATGTCCGGCTGCCAAAAGCCCCATACAACACAGAAATAAAGATAATCTGTGGGTATGGAAAATGGACTTTAGCAAGTGCTTCAGATGTGCATGGAAAGTATGACCTACATGAGACCTTCTCTGATGGAACTTTTGATGAATCTTGGATTGATAATGGAACAATGCTCTACACATTGGAAGACGGATATTTAAGCATGACACAATCTGCAAGTAATAATTATCAATATCCGCCTGGGCTCTATATCGAACTACCTTACCCTGCTGATAGGAGAATAACAATCATATTCAAAGCAGGAAAAAAAGATACTCAAACTGGAATGAATAACTCAATGGCAATAGGAACAGGAATTTACTTGTGTGATTCCTTAACAAGATCATATAATCTATTTACTCTTGCTCAATCAACAAAGGAAGGCATATTACCTCTTGGATACTATTGTTGGTATAGGGATGGCGCAGGAACAAATTATATCTCAAATTATATTGGAGGGTATTCTTCAGCAGCAATTACAGATGCTACACCTTATGAATGGATTATAACTTGTTATGGAAGTGGATATACAAGTGAAACACGAGATGGAAGCCCATTAGGAACTGGATACATAAACGGAATCCCAAGGTATTTATGCATTCACAATTATAATAGCAGCACATGGCTATCTTATACAAATTATATTTATTACCTCAAAGTATTTAGAAGGCTTGATATAGCACCAACAGTAGTATTTACCTCAATTCCAGATATAACTGCTTATGTAACTAATCCTGATGTCGATAGTGGGAAAATAGCATGCATTGGAAATGTAGTAAAGCAACTTGTTTTTCATGATTATGACTTCAAGAAGATTATTTACGAGGTAGGAAATAGAAATGCCTACTGGAAACCTCCAGGATCAGAAGGGATTTACGTCTGGGGAAAGCTAGAGATGAGGCCCTTGTATGGTGAAGATGTATCATTTGTCGATAATCTCTATGCTAACGACGCCTACTTCTACACTTTCACGGATTACACATATGACGTGCATGATAAGCTCATTGTTGAGGGAGTTATCTATGACATTCAGGCGATACAGGTCCATGATGCTGGAAGGGAAACTATTTACAAAACTCTGGTGCTCAAAAGACAGCCCGAATACTATGCATGCTGTGTGGGTATTGTATTGTAAGGCTTTTATTTGACTGGCCCTAAAATTAAAGTGATGAATTAAGGCCAAAAAAAAGATATTAATTTATTTTTTATTTTTTCAAAAGTTCAAAGCCATATCCAGTGTCTAGAATTCTGCCATCATCAATAAGATCCTTAATGGCAAGTTCTATTTCAAGTTCATCGAAATTTGTTATGCCTCTTATCTCTTCTTTTGTTATCTGGGGATTTTCTTTTAAGAGATTCAGAACACTTATTTTTTCCATATAATCATCATATTGTGGCTTCAATGTTTTGACTGTCCCATCAGGATAAAATATAATCGGAGTGTACTTAGGAACTTTATCTAGAAAATTTTTGGCTGCATTATCTGCAATTTTTCTTAATTCTTTGTCATCTTTTATCTGGTACTTTGGCTTATGTAACTCATTCCATCCAAAGTATGTAATTATAAGGCCAAAGAAAGAAAGGACCACACTACCCAAAATTTGTTTACCTATCCAGTTTTTCATGGTCATGCATCCATAATCCCCTAAGGCACATACAACTGAAGTCTGCAAATTATAATAGTGAAATAGATCATATAGCTTTCCAGCTAGGATAATAAGGCCAGCAACAACTAAAAAATACCCCCAGTATTTCCCCATTCTACTATCACCGTCAAAAAAATTACCTTTTGACTATTTAAAAGTTTCTCACACCTTTCTTAATATGCCTATCAATCCTCTAATTTTTAAGAAAAAACAGGAGGTAACCTATGGCAGATTGTTATTTGAGGAAGGAGATAGGCAGTAACGTTTTTAAGAAGATGAAGGATCCGGCACAGAGCAGGTACTACAATATCAAATCCGCATATTATGATTATGCATGGCAGTACGGGGTCGGCCAGAATGTAAGCCAGAATAAGGCTTACACTCCGAGAGGGGGGGCTGCTGGATCTGGATCATCTCTCCCGATAGATGCATTTGACCAGAATGCAACATCAATGGATAAGCTAAGGGAGCAGATGGGCACGGGCAAGGCCACAACATACATTGCAAACATTGCAAAGATTGACGAGGAGCTCAAGGGCTATGTGTCCACTACAAGGGCAAAAGAATTGAAAGAAGAAAAGGACATGAATCTAAAGGCTCTATATACGATGAGCAGGACACCTGAGGGAAAGAATGAGGTCATCGGGGATCTTGCTTCTGTTCTCAAGAAAGACAAGGAAGATACGACAAATCATGAAAGGGCTGTGGCCTATTTTGAGGGGATGATAGAGAACTACGGGAACTCTCCAACTACGGGAGTGCCGTATGCATCGGCAAAGACAGAGCAGGCCGATGTCTATCTTCAGCTCAAGCAGTGGAGGGACACTCCATATCTGATTGACAATTCTAAAGATAGGGCCATTATTGATTCCTACATCAATAAGATTGAGCATGGCCATCCTATTCTTGATAAAGATTTGCCGGAGCTTCTGACAATTGTCGCAAAGTACAACACCCCGGAAAATCATGCGAGATCTGAAGAGAATGCTTACTATGCTTCAAAGAAAAATGAACTATATGATATGCTGAAGGGAGAGAATAACGGCCTAACACCCTCACAAAATAATTACTACTGGACAATCTACAATAATATCAACAAGGGCTATGCGCTGGATGAAAATCAGAGAGATGCAATGGATAAGCTTTACCCGGAGTATAGGGAAAGTGTAGTAAAAGTCGATGAGAAAATAACAAGTGAGACTGAAAAAACAAAAACATTATTAGCAAATTCTGGTAAAGAGACAAACGATGAAATAATTAAAGGCAGTATTGCAAAAACTTTAGAGAATAGCGGAAAGGACGAAGCAAAAGCATATGCAATGTTTCTAGCATCTTCAGGGCTCACTGACCCAGGAATTCCATTTAGGACTAATGACGATGCAAATGTCACAATGCCAAATCAGACCTTGAATATAGGGCCAAAAGAAGAAAACAAATCATGGTTTGATCAGCCCGGATTTAGTCTAAATTTCCAAGGAGTCACATTAATTGACTGGAATCCTGTTGAATGGATGTACGGCTCTTGGGACGAATACAAACAAAAACAAGATCTTGGGCAGCAGCAACATGAAGCAGCATGGGAAAAATGGAGTGAAAATTGGATTGTAAATTCACTTCTTTTAAGAAACTCCGAAGCTTGGTCAAAAACAATCACAGGTACAGATCCAAAAACAGGAGAAAAAGTCGCCCCAACTAGAGGAGATAATTTAATTGTCGCAACAGATATAGCATCATTTATTTTTAGTCCATATCTTGAAAAAGCTACAAGTTGGGCAGTGGGCAAAATAGCAGAAAAAGCAGGGCCGTATGTCGACGACATAACTAAAACAACATCTAGATTTTCTACAGATACAACAGCCAGAGTTCCAGGCGGGACAAAAGCAGCAAAAGAGGCAACTGAGGAAGTAACAGAACAAACAGCCAAAACATTGAGGGCCGATACGTTAGGAAATAAACTCAACAATTTAGCCCCAGAGGACAGATGGGCATTAGACAAAATTAGAAACATCAAAACAGACATCGACACAATCGGCGGAAAAAATTACATGAGATACACAATTGGAGAGAATAGATTTAATTCAATTGATGATGCGACTACTTGGGTAAATGTTCAAAGAGATATCTTAAAAACATCAGGGCAGGCTGATGAAGCAGGTAAATTTATCAAGGCAGGAACTGAAGAGCTTGCTAAAGAAACTATAAAGACCACTTCAAAAGAAGTCACTAAAGAAACTACCAAAGAATCTGGAAGACTATCTTTACCAATATTTAAAGAGCTGCCAACATGGGCAAAACTATCAACAGCAGGATTTCTATTTAAAGAGGGTCTTGATCTTGTAGGTGAATATGGATTTGCAGGATTCATTACTGCAGATACTTTAATGCAGTTTGATTCATTTCCAATCTCCGACAATATGAAGGATGCTAAAGATCCTGCTGCGGCCTCTGCTGCACTTTGGGCAAGACAATGGAAATACGATAACTTACTTGAGCCCCAAGCAAATAAAGTTGCATGGATCCAGGATAATCTTCCTATATTGCCCCAGGTATTCGAATTAATTAAGCCAACATGGGACACAGCAAAAGATTCCCGAGATGCATATCGTTTAGATGGAAGAAGATATTCAGAACAGTTGGCATACAGGGGAGTATGGAAAGGTGATTGGGAGAGTGGGAGACCTGCATCTGCCGAAGAAATCGTTGCTTGGTATGATGCAAATAAAAATAATAAATCTATATTTCCAAATTCTGGAGCTTATGACTACAATAATGCCGTTCCGCATTCGTTCTATACAAACTTGAAGAAAGATGCAAATGCGAGGACTGAATACAACACTAGATTAAATTACATGACTTTCAATGAAGTAAACAGGGAAATTGACAAATACAATGAGAATGTGAAAATAGGCAGACAAGATAAATTAACAACTCCCGAAGAACTAAAAGGAAAAGATGACAAAGACTCTACAAACAAAGGCCTGCTGCGGCCTCTGCTCTTTAGCTGGGGAACAGGCCTCGGGGTAAATCAGCCTTTAACAGGAGTATTAGGCAAATCAGTCTCAGACCGTATTAACACCCTTCTTGGCGACAAGACCTTAGACAGCTTCCAGATAAAGACATTGGGCGAGACCTTCAAGATACCCGGCATTGACAAGCTCAACAATCTCCTAAGCTCTGACAAGATCCAGGAGGCAAAGGACTACCTATCAAGCAAACTGGCCGAAGTAGTTCCAGGCTACAAGCCCTACGAGAAATCGGCATGGTCTACACCAGGCTCTAATTACAAGCCCGATAGATCTGGAATCTGCCTTTCAGCATGCCAGAATGCATGCCAGACGGCACAAGTTTACAGGCCTAATAACTGTGGAACTTCGCAATTCTCAGCATTCAACGTAGGCTCTGGATCAGGTGTCGGAGGTTCTTGTGGAGGCGGAGAGGCTCACGGCGGCGGAGAATGCAGGGAGTACGGATGTGAGGCAGTTGCAGAATCAAGGGCCATACTATGCGGTGAAGGTGGATCATGCGGCTCAAAGCAGGTAGTAGGATGCGCAGCATGTGAATCTGCTCTAGAAGCATTGACTCAGTTAAGGTGCGGAGAAAGTTCTGGATCAGGCGGCGGAGGATGTGCATATGACCTTTCAAACTACAGTCTTCAATCTGGATCTTCTGCAGGAGGGGCTCCAATAGAGAAAACTGACGAAGGTAACAAGCCCATGGAAGTTGCCCCAAGAGCTTCTGCATGTGACCAAGTGGCACAGTGCAATGAATTCTGTAGCCAGGGAGAATGGTGCGATTCCTCAGATATCTCAGCAGCTGAAGCATCATGCCACGGATGCGAGACAGTATGGCAGATGGGATGCATGTCAAAGGAGCTTGGAATGAGGAAGAAAAAATGAACATCTCCCTCATCCTGACAAAGGACTGTAATCTTCGCTGCAAGTATTGCTACGAGGACACTGGCCCTAAAGATAAGGCCATGATGTCCATTGAGATCGCTAAGGCTGCCCTGGATGCCCTTAGACCTTCAGAGGTCACCTTCTTTGGCGGTGAGCCCCTAATTCAAAAGGAGCTGGCCCTAAAAATAATCGACTACGGTCTTGGCCTTAAAATTAAGGCCTATTCTTTCACAACTAATGCCACACTGATAGACGAGGAGTTTCTTCTGGCCCTAAAATCAAGGCCTGCAAAGGTCAGTTTCTTGGTCTCTATTGACGGCCCTGAGAACGTCCACAACAGGATGAGGCAGAATTATAAGGCCACTGAGCACGGCATCCATCTCCTGCAGAAATACGGCCATCAGATTGAAGCAAGGATGACATTCACACCCGGGACAATCCCACACCTGGCATATTCCGTCTACTTCCTGCATGGCCTTGGATTCAACAATATCGCCTTTCTCCCGGCGGACTCAAACAAATTCGACTACACCGATGATGACTACTTTGAGTACATGGTCCAGCTGACCGAGATCTTATCCTGGTATGATCAGCTGCCAGAGGAGGGGAGGCCAGAACTAAAGTTCTTGAAGGATGTGAAAAATCCCAAAAATGCCCCATGCGGACTTGGCACTGGCTATGTCGCTGTCGATGAGAAAGGGGATATCTACCCCTGTCACAGATTTGTTTTTATCCCCCAGAGCAAGCTCGGCAATATCGCAACTGGCCTTAAAACTGACCTTAAGGAATTCTATTCATGCTTTTCTAAGTTCAACTTTGCGACATGTAATACTTGCGGAGCCCAGAAATACTGCTTCGGCTCATGCCCTGCTGCAAACTACTTCTCCCATGGGCATACTCTAGTCCCGGACCAGAAGATCTGCAACTTCAAGAGGGCAGAGATTGAGATAGCATTGAACTACCTGAAGGAGGGGCCAAAGATTGTACAATAACACCTACTTTGATCTGGAAACAAAAAACAAGATGCCAAAGGGTGGCTCTACAAAAGATGCAAAGATCTCCGTCATGGTCTCCTGGCACGATATAGATGATTTTCCTTTAGGCACAGAGGAGAATGAACTTGAAGAGCACATTCCAAATCTTGAGATAGCCGACAAGATCATAGGCTTTAACTCGATGGCTTTCGATATGAATGTACTCTCTAACTACATCAACGTCAAACGTTACCATAAGAAGCACTTTGACATCTACCACTACTTGAGGACAAAGCACAGAATCCAGCCGAAGCTCTCCGACATCTCCGTCCCTACATTAGAATTAGACAAGTACAATCTTAAGATGACCCCGGCAAAGGCCTACCAGCTCGGGATGATCACAGAGCTATTGACCTACTGCAAGCGGGATGTCCAGATTACCAAGGAGGTCTTTGAGTACGGCAAAGAGTTCAAGCATCTGTTCTATCTGGATTATAAGGGGATTAAAAGAAAGGTGAAGGTGAATTTCAAATGAAAGACGAAAGTATAGACCCCTACGGTATAGGAATGAAGCTAGGGGAGATAAGCTCTAACATCGTGACAATATTCAAGAAGCTTGATTCGATGGAAAAAAGGATGGCTGATCTTGAGGACTGCCACACGACAACAAGGGAAGAGCTAAGGAAAATGCAGGGCATGGAAAATGGGATATCCCAAAAAAAAGAGAACAGATTAAAAACAATATCCATGCATATAGCAGCAATTGGCCTTGTTTCGGCGATTGTGTCATTCCTGATTGACTTCTTTTCCAGCAAATAATTCTTTTTCTCACAATACCTTTTTTTATTAATTAGTTATTTTTGGGAACTGTTCTCCAACCGTAAAGTATATAAGTATAAGTAAATATTAATAAGTATATGTAAGTATTAGATGATGGTAAGATGAAAGACCTTCTTGAACAGTACAAAGACTTTTTGATGATTGAAAGGGGATTATGCCCCGTGACTGTCAAGGGGTACTGCTATATCATCGGCGACTACCTTTCTAAATATGTTCTGGATAAGGAGAACATGAAGCTCTATTATAGGGCCAGGATGGAGAACGGGGCGGAAAGAAATACTTTAAGAAATGTATCAGCTGCACTAAATCACCTTGCGGCCATGACCAAAATAGATCTAAAGATAAAGCCCCCGAAGAAGCCCAAGAAAATGCCATTCATTCTGACCGAGGAAGAGATGATAAATCTCCTGGACATGATGGATGAGCTTACCTATATCTACCCAGAGAATCTCTACTATGCCAGGGACAGGGCGATAATATATCTATTGGCAACGGTAGGCCTAAGGTGCTCTGAGACATGCTTTATCAAGATAGCAGATCTGGACCTAAGGCAAAGGCTGCTGCACGTCTACGATTCAAAGAATCAGAAGTACGATATCTCCATAATGTGCCCCGGATGTGCAGCTGCTATTCGGGACTACATGGCTGTTTTTAAGGCCAAACGGTACGAGCTTAACGAGTACCTTTTCCCTTCCAGGAAGAGCAATCGCATAAGGAGAAATCAGATCATAGCGATAGTGAAGAAATATGCGGAGAGGGCAGGAATCGAAAAGGAAGTTTACCCTCACCTGCTAAGGCATAGCCTAGGCACTCTCATGAGGAAGAAGGGGGCCGATGCAATCGACATAAAAGAGCAATTGAGGCACAGGACATTGTTATCGACCATGATCTACATGCAGACCACTTGGGAAGATAGGCAGAAAAGATATGACAAGATCATCACAAGATAGTGATTATCGCCTTTCACTACCGAAAATCTTTTAAGCTTATATAGGTAGTTGTCGTTAGCTCTAAAGAGTGTTTGCTTTTTGGCCCAATCGTGCAGGGCTTAGGACCCTGTCTCGTAGGAGTTCCCGTGTTCAAATCACGGCCCCCGCACTTTTTTTATAAAGCTAATGTGGCATTGTTTTTTATTTTAAAACAAGTTAGTTTTAAGGCCAGAAGTTTATTAATTTCAAGTATAGTTTTTGGAATGAGAATAGATTGAAAGGAAGATTATTTAGAGTAATTTAATTCACTTTCAATCATATAAGATAAATTTAGTAGGATCATGTTCAAATTAGTAGATCTGCAGTTAGGGCACCTTACAGGAGCCTTAAATGTGTAATTCCCTCCACACTTGCATTTTCCTGCAAACTCTTCGACTAATCTATTATATTCGTCCTCGTTTATTGGTTCCCCCGGATAATTATCTTGGATATACTTGTCGGAAGCTCCAGTTGCAACGCAATAAGGTATCTTAATTCCTTTTATGAATTTTAAATGGATTTCACCCAGTTCATGAAATGATACGCATCGTAGCTCGCCGCACTTGTCGCAGTGCAGATCGTGGACAATGAATCCGCCGCCCATACGAACTTCGTACCTTGTGCCACAATCCTTGCATATGGCTTCAGAAATACATCCCATGCATAATAAAAGAGTTACTACTATTTATTGCTAATTGAAGCTTATCTTACTAAGATATTTCTTTCATGCCCTTTATAGATGAATTTGTCTTCTATATTGTCCTTTGATAGTTCAACAAATTCCAAAATCTCTGCTATCTTAGAGCTCATTTTATCTGTGTAATAAAGTGAAATAGCTTTGGAAGCCTGGGCTCTTTAGGTGACTCATATTTGGTCTTTCCAAGATGACTTGTTATTACATGGAGAATCTTGTTTTCAATTCCTCGTCAAATCCATCAATTTTGTTGGAAATATGGATTAAACATAAATCCAGATAACTACAAGCTGCCCCTTCTTTACAACAAAGCCTCATTAAAAAAAGTGCCATGCCTTTTTCACAAATTATCCAGAACTCCTTCTTGGTCACAACATCGTCATAGGGAACATCATAGATCTTAGCCTTTACAACCCCCCCATAATGTCATTATATCAAGCGATACAAAGTATAGGATGATTTTACAAGAGTATTGGAAAAATCTACATGCCTTTTACCTAAAGTCCTTGATGTCCAATATTATACTCGATGATTTAAAAATATCCTTATGTTTAAAAATAGGAATAAAAATAATCAATTAATGATACTATTCCTTATATCCGAGCTGTTTGGCCTTATCTAAACATTCATTTGCTAGGGTATCTCTACCGAGTTTCTGAAGTGCAACTCCTTTGTTCCACCACGCATGCGCATCCTTTGAATTTAACTCAATAGCCCTTTCAAAACACGACAATGCTTCTGAGTATCTTCCCATATTTAATAGAGATATTCCTTTGTTACGCCATGCAAATGCATTATTTGGATCCAGTTCAATAGCTCTTTCATAGCATGACAATGCCTCTGGATATTTCCCTAGTCTAAGGAGTGACACTCCTTTGTTACGCCATGTAGGCGCATAATTTGGATTTAGCTCAGTAGCCCTTTCAAAACACGATAATGCCTCTGAGTCTCTCCCTATATTTAAAAGCGATATTCCTTTGCTACGCCATGCGACTGTATAGCTTGGATCCAGTTCAATAGCTCTTTCATAGCATTTGATTGCATTTGCAGCATCACGTGACTCAAGATACTCATTTCCCTTTCTGTTAGATTCTATAGCTTCAGGATTCTTACTTTCCATATGTTTATACTTTTCATGTGAGATTGGATCCAATATACCATTACAGTAGGGGCAAGTTATCCATATCCTTCTTAATCCCCTGCCACAATGCCTACATAAAGAAAAATAATTAGCCTGATCTTGTTTTTCCTTTGACAAACTTTCTCCGCAATAAGGGCAATGTGGGAATCCACTTGAAACAGTTTTACCACATTTTTTACAATTTATTTCTTCCATCTTTACCACGTATAATTATAATTTTCATCTTTTATAAAAATATGGAAAAAAGGAGGAAATTATTTTTCAAATAAAAATTACTCCTTTTTCCAGTTCCAGAACTTGTTGCTCGGCATCACTTTCCACTCCTTGTCCCGACACTCTGTTCTAACGGGGATCCAAATGTTTCTAATCTTTTTCATAGGGCAGATGTGACATGGGCCTGGGCTCTGCTTTTTGGAATTACCAGAATAGCTGCACCTGATGTATGAGAAAGATCTACTGACATGCGATCTTTTGATATGGGGGCATGTTATGCTTTCACAATCGTTTTTTGTGGATGCTATCGTTATGCGCTTGTCATGCACCTTCATCTTTCTGATGCTAATAAACTCAGGTATGGTCTTTTGGACCTGTATCCTATAGAAAAAATCAAGCCTTGTCTGTGTCAAATTACTGCCCATGGCCCTAATTTTAGGGCCAGGTATATTATGCAAATCCTAGAGCAAAATAGTATTTAGTATTTTTAGGGCCTAATAGGATATGGAAAAGAATTTTTTTTCTATATTTTTTCCATATTCTTATATATCTTGAAACAATAGTGATTTGAGGTAAATATATGACTACTGTTTGTAAAGAAGAAACGGAATGTAGTATATGTAATAAAAAAAGTTCACATGAATTAATTATGAGCACGAATGCATTTGGCTCTCCAGACTTGGATACAAGGCCACCAGAAATGAGGAGGTCAACCATG